>ENA-UZWU01003190-UZWU01003190.1-metagenome-genome-assembly--contig:-Day-4--1m-contig-3190_pt1 | contig 18189 bp, 23 predicted proteins | sample MGYA00260345_ERZ794905 | MGnify/ENA metagenome assembly ERZ794905
GAAGACATCTTTAGAAAAGTGACTACTGTTGCTGATGGAAAAAATCATGGACTGCTGTTTCTTCTTGACTGGTCTGGATCTATGTCTAACGACATTCTTGCAGCGGTCAAGCAAGTTCTGAATATGACTGCATTCTGTAAGAAAGTTCAGATCCCTTTTGAGGTTCATGCTTTCACTAATGATTATTATCCTGTTCGTCGTGCAATCAATCAGATTGTTGATAATAGAAACGATGAGGAATACTTTGAGAGCAAAGGTTGTGAAGAGAACAAAGTGTTCCTTCATAAGGATCAGTTTCATCTAATGAATATGGTGTCCTCTCGCTCTAACTCCAGAGATTATGAGAGGATGTGCCGTAATCTATACCGCGAAGCATATTCTTACAGTCAGTATGTTACTTATCAAACTACTCCTGGTATTGGTCTCTCCGGAACTCCATTAAACGAGGCAATTATAATGCTTAATTACCTCATCCCAGAGTTCAAAAGAAAAAATGATTTGCAGAAAGTAAACGTTTGTATTTTGACCGATGGTGAATCTTGTACCAGTGCTTACGGTCGCAAGATGTATAATGATTACAAAGATGAAAGTTTTATTCGTCCTCGGCGTGTAGATGGTTGCGTTCTCCGTGATCGTAAGACTGGCATAACCTACAGTCAATCTGATTACTATGGTATTGGCACAAATACTTTTATTCAGCAGTTGCGCGATCGCAACCCTGGTGTAAATGTTATTGGGTTTCGTATTGGTAGCGCATCCGCATTGTCAAACTTTGTTTCTGTTTACGGTAATGGTCTTAAGTATCATGATGTTCAACGACAATGGAAGAAAGAAAAGTCTGCTATCATTCCAGATCCAAAATCTTTCACTGCCCTTTATGCTATTTCTAACAGTTCTCTTTCTACAGAAACCGAGTTTGATGTTGAGTCTGGTGCTAAAAAAGGTGAGATCACTAAAGCATTCAAGAAAATGCTGGCTAGCAAATCCACAAACAAGAAACTCCTCAACTCTTTCGTCCAGTATGTCAGTTGAGGCACTGTCCACTCTGCCCCTGACTCTGCCCCACTCTGCCCTATACTTACTTCATACGAAACAAACCAATGCCTGCTCGTTCTGACTTGACCACTAATCAACTTACTACTTTTCTGGCGGAAACTTACGGCAATGACATCAATGCCGAACATGTTCGTGCTGCTTGTGATAACTTTGGCATCACCTATCCCACTGCTGTCAAGCGTCTGCGTGACTTCTATGTCAAGCGTGGCACTTGGCAACTGACTGCACAGGAACGCCTTGAGCAAACATACGAGGCACCTGCTGCTATGCCTTCTGTCGAACAGAATCTTGTTCCTCTTAAAGATGACACTTATGTTCCCTTCGGCAACTTTGCTGATGTGAAGAAGATCATCAAGTCTGGTGTTTTCTATCCAACTTTTATTACCGGTATGTCTGGTAATGGCAAAACGTTTAGTGTAGAGCAAGCATGTGCTGCTCTCGGACGTGAATTGATTCGCATAAACATTACTATTGAAACTGATGAAGACGATCTTATTGGTGGCTTTCGCCTTGTGGATGGGGCAACTGTTTGGCATAACGGACCTGTCGTGGAAGCACTCGAAAGAGGAGCAGTCTTGTTACTCGACGAAGTTGACCTTGCTTCCAACAAAATTCTATGCCTCCAGTCCATCCTTGAAGGCAAGGGTGTGTTTCTGAAGAAGACTGGTCGTTACGTAAACCCTAAATCTGGATTCAATGTTATTGCAACTGCAAATACTAAAGGTAAAGGCAGCGATGACGGTCGCTTTATTGGAACTAACGTTCTCAACGAAGCCTTCCTTGAGCGTTTTGCGTTAACTTTTGAGCAAGAGTATCCTACTCCTGCTGTGGAGATTAAGATCCTTGAAAAACTTTCTGAACAATTGGGTTGCCAAGATCAGGAGTTCTGTGCTAAACTGTCTACCTGGGCAGAAGTAATTCGCAAGACCTTCGCTGATGGTGGTATTGATGAAATCATCTCTACTCGTCGCCTCACCCATATTGTCCGTGCTTTCTCGATCTTCGGTAAGCGAATGAAGGCAATTGAAGTCTGTGTCAATCGTTTTGATGATGAGACAAAAACTTCCTTTATTGAACTCTACGACAAAATCGATGAGAATGCTAATGAAGAATCAAATTCTTGAATTTCACGGATACATAGGTCACCTCGTCCGTCTTAAAGACGGGGGGACCGTTAAAATTCTTGGTGGACAAAACCTCAAACTATTCGTAAGAAGGATTGACGGAACCATCACAGAATGCTATCATAATGACATTGACTTTATCTGGGATAAATGACCTTTAAATATAATGAAGATCAACTCCTCAAGGAGTTACGTGACTACATCGCAAGTACCTATGGACAACATTACTCTGCTGGTAACGACCAGATTCAAACGTTAGATTTGATTGAAGCATGTGGTGATGCTGAAGCATTTTGCCGAAGCAACATCCTGAAGTATGCTTCACGATATGATAAGAAAGGAACAGCACGTCGTGATATTGTTAAAATCCTGCACTACGCATTATTGCTGCTCCACTTCTCTGACAAATCAAACACTACTGAATCCTATCCTCAATGAGCACCGTATCTCTTTCCAAACAAACTCGTGACATTCTTAACAACTTTTGTAAGATCAACAGCTCTATCCTAATTAAGGAAGGCACTGCACTCAAAACTATTAGTGTTGGACAAAATGCTATTGCTGAATACAATAGCGAAGAATCATTTCCACAAACGTTCGGCATCTATGATCTACAACAATTCCTCATGGGATTGTCTCTGTTCGAGGATGCTACACTCAAATTTGATAATCCAAATTATGTGACTATCAATGGCAACGGAAGATCTGTAAAGTATTATTTTTCTGATCCAGAAATTACTTTGAGTTCTGCTCCTGACACAGCAGTAAATTTTCCTAATACTGATTTCAGTTTCAATCTGAACCAAGAAGATTGGTATGCTTTGCAAAAAGCATCTGCTGTTTATCATCTCCCGGATATTGCTTTCCGTGCGCTCAATGACGGGACTATCAATCTTGATCTATGCGATAAAGAGAATGACACTGGTAATGTTTACAGTCAAACTGTGACTGGAGAAGCAACTGGGGAATTTGAAGTTTTTATGAAAGTGGAAAATCTTCGCTTACATCCAGGAAACTATTCTGTCAATGTTTGTAGTAAAGGAATTACTGAATGGAGTCATCAAAGTATTGATCTTACATATTTTATTGCATTAGAACCATGACAACCTACGGATCAAGGAGTTGTGGCGGATGTACCATGTGCTGCAACGGCAATATATCATTGCAGGTCAATGAGCATAAAGTATCTCCGGGTAATCCTTGTCCACATATTAATGATTGTGGTTGCGGTTTGTATGATGATCTTTCGAGACCTCCTACATGTAATACATTCTCTTGTGCATGGATACAGAATTGGTATTTCCCAGAGTGGGTTAGACCAGATAAATCTGGATTTATTCTTTCTGCAACAGGTCGTGAAAGTAAAGCAGTTAAGCTAACCACAAACATGGTTGGGGATAATAAAGTAGATCCCGCAGCTTTGTTATGGGTCATTAACTGGGCGAGGCATAATCAAATAACATTAATTTATTATGTGAAGAACAATTCCGAAGAAGATACTTATCTTATGGGTAATATCTTTAATCATCCTAATGCAGACTTTACCATGGGAACCAAAGAAGAATTGAAAACTTTAATACATCCAAGCGAGAATTATTTTAATTATGAATAAAAAGTTTCTCTGGGTAGAAGAGTATCGTCCTCATACACTTGAAGATTGTATCTTGCCCAAGAACATCAAGGAATCTTTTCAAGCATTCCGTGATAAAGGTGAAATTCCTAACCTGCTGTTAGCTGGAACTGCCGGGGTTGGTAAGACTACACTCGCTAAAGCATTGTGTGAAGAGATTGATGCATCTTACATCGTTATCAACGGGTCTGATGAGGGACGCTTTCTCGATACGGTAAGGAACAAGGTCAAGCAGTTTGCAAGCACCGTCTCTCTTGCCTCTGGAGCACCCCACAAGGTGGTCATCATCGATGAGGCAGACAACACCACCAACGATGTTCAACTGTCTTTGAGAGCGGCTGTGGAAGAGTTCCATAGCAACTGTCGGTTCATCTTTACTTGTAACTTCCCCAACAAGATCATCGAGCCTTTGCATTCTCGATGCACTGTGGTGGACTTCCGAGTAAAGAATGATGCAAAGTTAGATTTGCAAGGAGCATTCTTTGTCCGTCTGAAACAGATCTTGAAAGACAATGAAGTTGAATGTGAAGACAAGATTCTTGTCAAACTTATCCAACGTTATTATCCTGACTGGCGTCGTTTGATTAACGAATGCCAACGCCATGCGGCAACAGGCAAGATCAACTCTTCTATCTTGGTTGATATCGCTGATATATCTGTCAGTGATCTTATCCGTTCTATGAAGAACAAAGAGTTTACTACAGTTCGTAAGTGGGTTGTGGAAAACATTGACAATGATCCTAACATTGTCGTTCGCAAGATTTATGATTCTCTTTATGAGAATTTAAAAGCTGGATCTATCCCAGAAGCAGTTCTTATTCTTGCGAAGTATCAGTATCAAATTGCATTTGTTGCTGATCAGGAAATTAATTTACTCGCATGTCTTACGGAAGTCATGATGAGTTGCGAATTCAAATAAGGTAATTATGAACACTAAACTAATCCGCTTCCGCTCTGGTGAAGATGTCCTTTGTGACTTGACCAGTGAAACTGATACTGAAATTACAGTTGACAATGCTCTTGTAGCTGTACCGCAAGGACAAGGACAACTTGGATTTGCACCTTGGTCTCCTCTTTCTAAAGAAAACGAACCTATTACTATTCCTCGCGATTTTGTGGTGTATATCACAGAAGGCAATCCTGATATTGTTGAGCAGTACGAAGGATTGTTTGCTACTTTAGTAACACCCAAGAAAAAACTTATTCTCTGATGAAAGTTCCAACACAAGAAGAACTGATACATCTAAAAATTCAAGCAGCAATGCGAGAAAATGCTTTTCCAAAAGATGAGATGATGTATCTTGGTGAACGTGCAGGACATCACTGGTATCTTATTGCTGGTGAGCATGAAGTATCCGCAAATCAAATAGAGGATTTTGAAAATGTCGATGAAGAAGACGACACCTGAAAACGTTCAGGAAGCAAATGAAGCACTGTTTCATGCTACAATGAACCTACCTCACGCTGCTGATCACTGTGGTATGACGCAGCGTGAAATGAAAATGATCTTTCGTGAATACCTTAAATATCATGCCCCAGACATTGAAGTCATTAAAAACTCCGTTGAGATATCCAGGGGGGAAGAGCAGAGCGTTAAGCAAACTGTTCCAGTACCTCCCAGACCTTTCCCAGGTAAAAGAATTTCGTGAACCATTCTTGGGTGGTGGTAGTGTTGCCATTGAGATCGGTAAACTTTATCCAAAAGTAGACATCTGGGTGAATGATTTGTATGAACCACTCTATAACTTCTGGAGAGAACTCCAGGAGAATGGGGTAGCGATGCGTGATCAACTTGCCGATCTTAAGTTGAGGCATCCAGAACCAGTATCCGCCAGAGTATTATTTCAACAATCAAAAGATTATTTAAATACAATCAAAGATGATCAATCCAACCTATCTCGTGCTTGTAGTTTTTACATTGTCAACAAGTGCTCTTTTTCTGGTCTCACTGAATCCAGTTCCTTCTCAAAGCAGGCTTCAGAAAGCAATTTCTCAATGCGAGGCATTAATAAACTCCCAGACTATTCCTTGATGATTAAGAAGTGGAAAATTACTAATCTATCTTATGAAGAGCTCCTCACCGATGATCGAGATACCTTCGTCTATCTCGACCCCCCCTATGATATTAGAGATAACCTCTATGGACGCAGGGGTAGTATGCACAAGTCCTTCTGTCATGATACCTTTGCTAATGATTGCGATCGGTTCATCTGTCCTCAACTTGTATCTTACAATTCGTCTCAATTGGTCAAAGATCGGTTCCAAGGGTGGACAGTAGGAGAATTTGCACACACTTACACCATGAGGAGCGTGGGGAGTTATAATACAGATCAAGCGTCTCGCAAGGAACTCGTCCTTACCAACTATGAAATGTGAAGTCACCCTCTACGTAGCAGGCACCGTGTTCAAGGAGCAGGTCATTGCTCGTAACTATTCAGAAGCAAGAGAGGTTGCTCTTGCTCGTAACCCAAATGCAAAAGTGATGGGCGTAACTGCCAAAATGTAATATGGAACTAAAAGACTATCTCTATAGTATTAATCAATCTAAAAAAAATCTGCTTGATGATAATGAGGATGCTGTAAAAAAGTATCCTCCTTTTATTATTAATAAATGTCTGTCCGGTTTTACCGATACAGTTCTTTTTGCTAACGAGATGAACTTGTATCATCAGTTAGATAAAAAGATGCAGTATGACTTTTTCCTAAATAGTTTGAAGCCTCGTAAGCGTTTTACGCCGTGGGTGCGAAAAGAAACTCTTGAGCATCTTGAATTGGTTAAGCAATATTATGGTTATAGTCATAATAAAGCAGTCGCCGCTTTAAGAATTCTCACGAATTCTGAACTTAATGAGATTAAAAAACTATTAGATAAAGGCGGACGAAAATGACAACTGAAATTGAAGTACAGTGGCAGCCTTCTGATATGGTAGAAGTGAGTCTGTCTGAACCTGATGACTTTTTGAAGGTTCGCGAGACTCTTACTCGTATTGGTGTTGCTTCAAGAAAAGAAAGAAAACTATATCAATCATGTCATATCCTACACAAACAAGGTAGGTATTACATTGTACACTTCAAAGAATTATTTGCTCTCGACGGGAAGAACACAAATTTTACTTTGAATGATCTGCAGAGGCGCAATCGTATTGCACAACTACTATCCGATTGGGGTTTGGTTGCGGTTGTTGATGCTACTGCTATTGAAGATGTTGCTCCTCTCAACCAGATCAAGGTACTGGCATTCAAAGATAAAGATGAATGGACACTTGAGTCCAAGTATAATATCGGTCGGAAGAAGACCGAAGCATGATTTGCAGGGGGCTTGACGCCCCCTTTTTTATGTGGTACTATACGGTCATACCACACAAAACCCATGGCACTCCTGAAGTACATTGGATCTGTTATCAATCTTGCTAACAGTTTTTCGCAAGCAACCAGACCCAAACATGTGGGTCAGATGAGTGAACTGATTCAGCAGTTTAGAGATGAGTGTGACACTCATGAAGTTGGCGACTGGGAAAAATTTTATGATGGTGACGAAAAGATTGATATCGCAGCAGATAAGATCTGGGAATGTGTTCTTGCTATGAAAGAGAACCTTAATGAACTTAATAAAGATGATGTTCGTGCATGGACTAAAGATCTTATTATCAACAAGACACATTCTGGTTTACAAATTCAACTTGAAGTGTTAAAATTATGTGCAGATGATCAGTCTTATCGTCTTGCTAATGTAGAAGAAGAAGCAAAAGGTATTGATGGTTTTATTGGTGATGAACCAGTGTCAATCAAAGCAAATACTTATAAGAAGACTATCAATGCTGGTAAGGAAGCTATTCCTTATCGTATCATTTACTATACTAATGGATCTAAAGGAGTTAAGATTGTATGAATGAGATTATCTGTTCAGATTCTCTTGTTGCACTGAAAGAAATGGACGATGAGTCTGTTGATATTGTTTTGACTTCACCTCCATATAATTATGGTATGGAGTACGATTCTCATGATGATGCTGGAGATGCTGTTGAATACTTTGAGCAAATCATGTCTGTATTTGTTGAATGCAAACGTGTGCTTAAGTCTGGTGGTAGATTAATTGTTAACATTCAACCAAACTATAAGCAATATTCTCCTACACATCACAAGATCACTGAAAGAATGATTTCTGAAGGTATGCTTTGGAGGGGAGAAATTATTTGGTTGAAGAATAATCTCCGAAAACTAACAGCATGGGGTAGCTGGAAGTCCCCATCGTGTCCATATCTCTCATATCCTTTTGAGTTTATTGAAGTCTTCAGTAAAGATACTCTCAAGCATCCTGGTAACAAAGAAGATATTGATATTACTAAAGAGGAGTTCATCAAGTATGTCAATGGTCACTGGTCTATGGCACCAGAAACCAAGATGAAAGACTATGGTCACCCTGCTATGTTTCCTGAAGAATTAGTGGAGCGTTGCTTGAAACTATTTTCTTTCAAAGGAGATGTCGTGCTTGATCCTTTTAATGGTGCTGGTACTACTACATTTGTTGCACACAAACTTGATAGAAAATATATTGGTATTGATATGAGTGAGGCATACTGCGAGGTAGCAGAAAATAGAATCAAAAAATATCAACCTCTCAATAAATTTATTATAGCGTAAACCGAATAAAATATACCGGGTTTTACTGCCCGGTTTTTTTATGCTCTCTAATAAATATTTGTGGATCATATTTTTTATTCAGTTAACCACAAAGAAGTTTGTTGTTAATGCGTGATCCACAAATGGATGCCTTCGGGGTCCACACAAAAACACTCGCTAATATAGGAGTTACTCATGAACAAGTACGCTTGGGATGTATATTCCCCACACTTTGTCGGGCTCGATGATATTTTTCATAGGCTAGATAGTATGACATCACATAATACTAACTACCCCCCGTACAATTTAATCAAGCATGACACTAGTAATTACGAGATCGAAATTGCTCTTGCAGGTTTTAAAAAAGAAGAGATTGAGGTATCTACAGAATCTAACATTCTCAAAGTTGCCAGCATCAATAAGAAAAGAGATACTGAACCAGAATACTTACACAAAGGATTGTCTAAAAGATCCTTTACCAATACATGGCAATTAGGTGATGATGTTAGAGTTGTAGATGTAGTTTTTGAAGATGGTTTGCTTTCTGTTTCGTTAGAAAAAATTCTACCTGAACATCAAAGAAGAACTGTCTATAATATTGGTGGTGATAAAGAATTGTTGCTTGAATAAATAAAACATCGTCGCCGTAGACACGGGGGTAACTGGCACAATCCAGTTGACACCCCCTTTTTTATGTGCTATCATACTAATGTTCGTTGATAATTATCATGGCTGAATCAATTGTTGTTCTTGCAATGGGAGAGCGTCTTATCACAGACCTCCAAGAAGTTCGAGAGAATAATGACCCTGAAGGAAACCCAGTTTGTCTGGTGATGGTCCGTCCTTATCTTTTGAGTGTGGAAAAAACTTCTGGAGATCCTTCCAATCAAGAAGTTCAAGTTCGCTTTAGTAAGTGGCTTCCTTACTCTGTTGATACACAATTTAAAATTCCATTCTCCGCTATTATTTCTGTCGGACTTCCCGATGAAGGACTTATAGAAGCATATCGTCAAACTGTTGCACAAGCAGAAGCAGCAGAAGCAATGGCTACAAGACAAGAAGTTACACAAGCACCTGCTGCTGACACTGGTTTTGTTCCTACTGAAAGTACTGAAGATGCTGAAACTTCTGAAGTTTGACGAGCATTGGCTCGTTGCAGAGGTTGAAGAGATTCCTGGTGTAGAGTTTGGTGATCCAGACTGTGTGCTAAAATACCCATGTGAGGTAAATGAGGATGGTGCAGTGCCCTTCCCTCCTTACAGTGACGACAGAGAACTTGCCATCCGTTCATCGGATGTCAGTCTCATCTGCGAACCATCTCCGATGTTCGCATCACTATATTATGATCTGAAAGGTAACGAGGACTAATGAAGTTTTACACCAGTGTTGAACAATCTGGAAATAGCATTTATGTAAGAGGATATCAGGATGGTAAGGCATTTGAGGACAAAGTAAAATATAATCCTACTCTATACTTGCCATCACTGAAACCTACTGATTGGAAAACACTGGATGGTAAATGCGTCCGTCCTGTACAGCAAGGCACCATCAAAGATGCCAAACAGTTTATTGAAGATCATAAAGAGATACCTGACTTCGAGATCTGTGGTCAAACGCGGTTCTTGAATCAGTATATCTTTGAAGAATATCCTGACGAGGAGATGAAATTTGATGTCAATCAGATTCGAGTCTTCACTCTTGATATTGAGACTGGTGCAGAGAATGGGTTTCCGAATATTGAAGCTGCCGATCAGCAAATACTGTTGATCAGTATCAAAGATTCTCACACTGGTAAGATTTCTGTATTCGGTACTCGTCCGTTTCATAATACCGAGAAGGATGTGCAATACATGCACTTCCAGACGGAAGAAGGTATGTTGAAGGCATTCCTTCACTGGTGGTCTTCAAACTATCCAGATGTTATTACTGGATGGAATGTACAACTGTTCGATATGCCGTATATTATTAGGCGTATTGAACGTTTGCTTGGAGACAAAGCAGCAAGACTTATGTCTCCCTGGAAGAACATATACTGCAGAGAAGTTTGGATTAAAGGTCGTAAGAATATTGCTTATGATATCACTGGGGTATCTACATTAGATTATCTTGAGTTGTATCGTAAGTTTACTTACACTAACCAAGAATCGTATCGTCTGGACCACATTGCATTTGTGGAACTGGGTCAGAACAAACTTGATCACAGTGAGTATGATACTTTCAAAGAGTTCTATGATAATGACTGGCAGAAGTTTGTAGAGTACAACATCATTGACGTTCGCCTGGTTGACAGGTTGGATGACAAGATGAAACTACTTGAACTTGCTATTGTCATGGCATATGATGCCAAGGTAAACTTTGAAGATGTGTACTCACAGGTACGTATGTGGGACAACATTATCTATGTTTATCTTGCTCGTAGAAACGTTGCTATTCCACCTAAACGTCAAAGCACCAAGGATAATAAGTATGCTGGTGCATATGTCAAGGAACCTATTCCAGGGATCTATGACTGGGTTGTGTCTTTTGACCTCAACTCCCTATATCCACACCTTATCATGCAGTACAATCTCTCGCCAGAGACGCTATTGCCCACCAAACACCCGTCAGCGAACGTTGAGAGACTGCTGAACAAGGAGATAGACCTGTCTGACCTGAAGGGGCAGACAGTGTGTCCTAACGGCACCCTGTACACCACAGAGACCCATGGTTTCTTGCCAGAGTTGATGGATAAAATCTATCAAGAACGTACCATCTACAAGAAGAAGATGCTTGCTGCCAAGCAGCAGTATGAAAAAACTCCTACCATCCAGCTGCAGAAAGAAATCTCTCGCTGTAACAACATTCAGATGGCAAGGAAGATCCAACTCAACTCTGCTTATGGTGCTATCGGTAACGAACACTTCCGATACTATCGTCTTGAGATTGCAGAAGCGATTACAACATCTGGTCAGTTGTCTATTCGTTGGATTAGTAACAAGACCAATGATTACTTAAACAAAGTTCTGAAAACTAATGATGTTGATTACGTTATTGCTTGCGACACCGATTCTATGTATCTTAACCTCGGTCCTTTGGTGCAGAAGGTATTCGCCGGACGAGAGACAGATGATGAGAGCATTGTTGGGTTCCTTGACAAGGTGTGTGAAGTGGAATTTGAGAAGTTTATTGAAAGTTCTTACCAAGAACTCGCCACTTATGTTCGGGCATACTCGCAGAAGATGAAGATGAAGCGGGAGAACATCGCTAACCGTGGCATCTGGACTGCCAAGAAGCGATATATCCTCAACGTCTGGGACAGTGAGGGTGTACGTTATTCCGAACCCAAGATGAAGATCTGTGGCATGGAAACGGCACGTTCATCTACCCCTGCATTCTTCAGAGACAAACTTAAGAAAGCTTATGCCATTATTATTAATGGTACTAACGATGATGTCATTGACTTCATCCAAAAAGTTAAAGAAGATAGTCGCCAAGAAGAGTATGCAAACATTGCATTCCCTCGTGGTGTAAATAATCTTTCCAAATACAAAAGTGTTCACGACATTTACGAAAAGGGAACTCCTATTCATGTTAGGGGAGCATTGCTTTACAATTTCTATATTAACAAGTATAATGTGGAGAACAAGTATGCTCGTATTCAAGAAGGAGAGAAGATTAAATTCTTGTATCTAAAAGAACCAAATCCTATCGGGGAAAACGTTATTTCTTTTATGAGTCGCATACCAACCGAACTCAATGTAGAAAAGTATATCGATTACAATCTACAATTTGAGAAATCATTCTTCTGTCCGTTAGAGAATGTACTAAAATGCATTGGATGGCAGAGCAAAAAAACAGTATCACTTTTATCATTCTTCTAATATGGATTTTTTATCACAAGTAATTAAGGACAGCAAAAATGAGTTTGCTTCTCTTGCATCTGATGGTATTGCTGCTGGTGACGTTGAAACTTTTGTTGATACTGGTAGTTATATCTTTAATGCCCTGGTTAGTGGCAGCATTTTTGGAGGTATTCCCTCCAATAAGATCACTGCTCTTGCAGGAGAATCAGGGACTGGAAAGACTTTCTTTTGCCTTTCTGTCGTTCGTAATTTCCTTGATCTTGATCCTGGCGCTGGCGTCCTTTATTTTGAAACCGAGTCTGCTATTAGTAAGCAGATGATCGAGAGTCGTGGTATTGACTCCAAGCGTATGGTAATCTTCCCTGTCAATACAGTGGAGGAGTTCAGGACCCAGGCAGTCAGGATCATTGACAAATATGTAGAACAACCTAAAGAAGATCGCAAACCACTGATGTTTGTGTTAGACTCTCTTGGTATGCTAGCCACCAACAAAGAAGTGCAAGACGCTACGGACGACAAGCAAGTTCGTGACATGACAAAATCACAATTGATTAAGTCCTGCTTCCGTATCTTGACTTTGAAACTTGGTAAAGCTAATATACCTATGTTAGTTACTAATCACACTTATGATGTCATCGGTTCTTATGTCCCTACAAAAGAAATGGGGGGAGGCAGCGGACTCAAGTATTCTGCTAGTACAATCGTTTATCTCGGAAAGAAAAAGGAGAAAGATGGAACGGTACTCGTCGGAAACATTATCAAATGCGAGGCTAAAAAGTCTCGTCTGACAAGAGAAGGTTCCAAGATTGAAACAAGACTGTTCTTTGATGAACGTGGACTTGAAAAATATTATGGTCTGTTGGAGTTAGGAGAGAGAGCAGGACTGTGGAAGAATGTTGCTGGTCGGTATGAAATCGACGGCAAGAAAGTATATGCAAAGGCAATCTTAAAAGATCCAGAAGCATATTTTACACAGGATGTTCTTGATAAATTAGATAAGCAGGCACAACGAGAATTTTTATACGGAGCAGATGATGACGGAGAGTCTTGAGCAAACAATCTTAAGAAATCTGATATGCAGTGAAGATTACTTTCGTAAGGTTGTTCCTTTCCTTAAGAAAGAGTACTTTCAAGAGCAGCATCAACAGATTATCTTTGATGAGATTCAAGAATTCGCTTCTACATATGATAGGTTTCCTACCAAGGAAGTTTTAATCATCAACTTGCAACAAAGAAATGACCTCACTGAAGAAACTTATCAAACGTCTGTTCAACAGATCAACTCCTTTACAGACGAGTGGGTTGACATCAAGTGGCTCACAGACTCCACAGAAAAATGGTGTCAAGAACGAGCCGTCTACAATGCCATCTTACGGTCTATCAAAATCGCAGAAGGAGGCGATAGCGAAGTATCAAAGGACTCGATTCCAAGCATACTCCAAGAGGCCCTGGCAGTATCTTTCGACGAATACATCGGGCACGACTACGTACAAAATGTAGACGAAAGATATGACTACTACCACCTGGAGGAGCATAAGATTCCGTTTGATATTGACAAACTAAATCTTGTAACTAAAGGTGGTCTGCCTAATAAGACACTTAATGTTGCTCTCGCTGGTACAGGTGTTGGTAAGTCTTTGTTCATGTGTCACATGGCAGCAGCATGTTTATCCATAGGATATAATGTGCTGTATATCACGATGGAGATGGCAGAAGAAAAGATTGCTGAACGTATTGATGCTAATCTTCTCAATGTAAATATTCAGGATATTGGTTCTATCCCTGAAGATATATTCAAGAATCGTGTTAACGAGATTGGTAGGAAGTCTCAAGGTAAACTGATCATTAAAGAGTATCCTACAGCAGCAGCACACACAGGACACTTCAAATCTTTATTGAACGATCTGTCACTCAAGAAAGACTTCAGACCTAACATAATCTTCATTGATTATCTTAACATCTGTGCTTCATCACGATACAAAGGACACATTGTTAACTCTTATACCTATGTCAAAGCGATTGCAGAAGAGTTACGTGGTCTTGCGGTTGAGCATGATCTACCTATTGTCACTGCTACTCAAACTACTCGAAGTGGTTTTGGGAATAGTGATGTTGACCTTACAGATACTTCTGAATCTTTTGGGCTTCCTGCTACTGCCGATCTTATGCTTGCTCTCATATCTACTGAAGAGTTAGAGCAGTCAGGTCGTATCATGATCAAGCAACTCAAGAACCGATACAACGATGCTGCCTACTATCGCCGTTTCACAGTGGGGATTGACAGGGCGAAGATGAAGTTGTATAATGTTGATGACTCTGAAGGTGATATCACGTCCGATCAAGAGGACGAGACATATGAAGCACTTGAAGATATCTCAACCAAACAATCCAGATTAGATAAATTTTCCCAATTCGTAATTTAAACATGACTATTAAATTTGACCGCTATGAAGAATTTGTGGCAGCAGTTACTTCAGACGCTTCTACAAACTTTGTTGACTTTGCTGATCGTATCGGTGCTCTTGATAGACAAGGTGCCAATATTGAGAGACTTCTTACTGCTGGTGTTGGAATTAATGCTGAAGGGGGTGAGTTCCTTGAAATCATTAAGAAGATGGTCTTCCAAGGAAAACCGTGGAACGAAGATAATCGTGAGCATCTTATCATTGAGTTGGGTGATGTTATGTGGTATGTGGCTCAAGCTACAATGGCACTCGATATATCCTTCGATGAGGTGATTGAAACTAACGTCAACAAACTCAAGAAGCGTTACCCTGGTGGTGAGTTTAATATCCATCAGTCAGAAGTTCGTGCAGCAGGCGATCGTTAAGATATTATAAAGGACCCTCCATTTGTGAGGGTTTCGTGATAAAATATAGATGTCTGACACCGAACCACAATGATCAATCTTCACGAACGATACGGGCACTACCTCCACACAAATAAAAAGCATGAAATCACTGGAGAAAGAGTGTTAACGTATGGTTGGGATGATGATGGTTCTAAACTTATCGGTTACTATGTGATCACCGAAAATCACAAGATGGTGTTTTGTCCTAAAGGAAATTTAAAAAGCAAGGAAGCGTGGCAGAGTGGTTTATTGCGTTAGTCTTGAAAACTAATGTGTCTTCACGGGCACCGCTGGTTCAAATCCAGCCGCTTCCGTTTCATCCTCCTCTAAATATTAGGGGAGGTATTTTTTTGTATGGCGAAGTTAAACAGATTACGTTCCGACAAAACTAATACTGTCTTTGGATCTTATATTGAAGGTAAGGCAGATTACGAAAGATTCAACACTATCCTGTCATTTTCTGGACCAGGATCTGGTAGAAATGCACCTGGATTTAAAAATAATGGAACACCATCTAAATCATTTGAAACTGGTGCCAGCTGTACTCTTGTAGATAACACTTCAAAGAGCTTTAAATTGCGTGGCAAAGATCAACTATGCTGCCATGTAAAGCAAGGGAAGACTACAGCATGGGTTCCTATTGGATGGATAGAGTATGCTAGTAAAGGTGTCACGTTAGATGAAGATGTGGCGTTGAAAGAAATGAACAATGCCATCAAAGAAAGAATGATTGGTGATGAAGGAATATGTATTGTAATTAAAGATAGATCTGGTAAGATTAAACAAATATTCAAAGATATTACTGGAGCAGAAACAGTAACCAGGAGAGATTTTGGTGTTACATATGATCCTAAAGGAGACTTTTTTCTGACAAACCAAGCAAAGAAAAGAGTTGCATTCTTTTCACATAAAGCAGCAGGTGGTGCGAAAGCATATCAACAATACGCTGGTGTCAGTAGAGCAGCAGACTTTGGTAGAAATGGTATTATTAGTGATCATCCAGAAGTTGTTGAGGCTCTTCGTGATATGATGATTAATTATGATACTATACAAAGTGATAGGGTTAGATATCGTAGAGAAATAAAGAGCGAAAACTTAAAACAGTATGCTATCTACGGTCCTCACTTTGGCAGACCGTTTGGTGTAAACAACTGCCATGTCATGGCGCAGGGAGATCCCAGTCTCATTGAGATTACTGACAGAGAGAAGCAATCCATCCCAGTGCTCCGTAACTGTGGCATAGTATATGAGATGACGTTCTCTGATGATGTGAGCTTGAATGGCGACCTGTCTCACTTCAATATGAAGGATTACAAACCTGTCATTGCTGTGACTTACAGAAGCGATAAGAATGTTACAGTGGATGGTAAGAAGTATCCATTCATCCGTGGCATGATTGCTCCTGAAATTCTGGTCAATACTGCGGAGTGGATCTGATGTCAAACATTAAACAGCTCAAGCATTTAGAACACCTCGAAGATGAGATGCTGAACTATGGTACTGATGGATGCAAGGCAGCAGTATCTTTTTTAAAAGAACTGCGTAAGATGTTGGGTCATCAGGAGAGTGGTGGTTTCATGCAGACCAAATGGGACGGTGCTCCATCTGTTATTTGTGGCATTGATCCAGAACTTGGTTTCTTTTTTGTTGGCACGAAGTCAGTATTTAATAAAACTGAACCAAAGATATGTTATTCTGAAGAGGATGTTGATGAATACTACAGCGGTGATCTGGCAGAGAAACTAAAATTTTCTCATAGGTACTTCAGTCAACTGGGTATCAAAGGTGTGATACAGGGAGACCTGTTATTTACTAGCGATCTAAAGACAGAGACAGTTGAAGGAGAGAGACTGTATACATTCAGACCTAATACTATTACATATGGTATACCTGTAGATCATCCTATTGGAAAAGCAGCAAAGACTGCTAAAATAGGTGTAGTATTCCATACTCATTACACTGGTAATATTTTGGCGGAAATGCAAGCAAGAGCTGGTGCTGATATTACTGGTTCTTCTGATGCATTGGTGATCAAAAACGATACGCCAATGGATCGAGTTGGTTTCAGTCAACAAGAATTACAACAATTTGATAGACATGTACAAAAAATCGAGCGCATGTGCTCTATTGCTGGTTCTTTTCTCGATGATCTTGTCTCTAATATGGGTAACAAAGGTGATGCAAAGTTCCACATCTCCACCCTCATCAAACAGTTCTTCAACAGCGAGGTTAAGGCTGGGGTACAAATTACGAACGTGGACGAAACGATCAATGCCCTGGTAAACTTCTACGATGAGAAGATGCAGAAGGAGTTGGCAAAGATCAAGACAGTTGCTAACAGAACAAAGAAGTGTGCGCTGGTGTATGAGAGTCAGAACTATCTCCTAGATAATGTTTATAACTTTAAGGTAATGATTGCTCTCTATAAAGAGATTCAAACTCTTAAGCAAATGGTTATAGATAAACTGGACCACCTTGAAGAGTTCAGAACCTATGTCCAGACAGAGAATGGATATAAGGTGACGACACCTGAAGGATATGTTCTTCATAAAGATGGTAGTATGATTAAATTTGTTAATAGATTTGAGTTTGCATTCAATAACTTCACTCTACAAAAACAATGGCGTTAAATTGTAAGACCTGCTACTTTACGTTTGGCAGATTCCAACCACCTACTACTGGACACAAAGATAACTTTGATGGAGTGAAACGTGCAGCAGGACGACATGATTATCGCATTTATATTTCTCAATCCTTTGACACTAAAGGAAAGAATCCCCTCTCACCTGATCGTAAACTATTCTACATGGAGAAGATGTTCCCAGAGCATAAGGGTAAGATCTTTTCGGGTCCTAAACAACCCGTGGAGATCCTACAGGAGCTTATGATGCATGGGTATAATGAGGCAGTGTTCCTTGTAGGTTCTGATAGAGTGAACGCCATGTCATTCCTCCATAAATATAACGGAACAGAATTTTCTTTCCGCAAGATTGAAATCAAATCTTCAGGTAGCAGAGATGCTGATGGAGATACCTTTGCTATTTCTGGAACGAAGATGAGACGTGC
>ENA-UZWU01000567-UZWU01000567.1-metagenome-genome-assembly--contig:-Day-4--1m-contig-567_pt2 | contig 18170 bp, 15 predicted proteins | sample MGYA00260345_ERZ794905 | MGnify/ENA metagenome assembly ERZ794905
AGAGGAAGTATAAGTCCAGGCAAAGCTGCTGATTTAGTCATTTGGGAGGCTGACCCTCTTGAGCCATCAAGCATGCCTGAGAAAGTATTTATTAATGGTATAGATATGGATCTTACTACAAGGTCAACTAGACTAAGAGATAGGTACACTAGGAATCTTGATAAGCCAAATACCTATAGAGACTAAGTAATTGGTGCCGGCACCAAGAGTCGAACTCGGGACCTACTGATTACAAATCAGTTGCTCTACCAACTGAGCTATACCGGCAAAAAAAAACATTATATACAAATTAATCGTTTGGGAAAGAACAATTTGTCCCACCAAGACCACAATAGCCATTTGGATTTTTTGCAAGATACTGTTGATGATATTCTTCAGCAAGAAAATACTTTGGACTTAGAGCTATTTCTGTAGTTATTTCACCATAACCATTTGCTTTAAGAATTTCTTGATACTGCGTCTTACTTTCTAAGCTAATTTTAAGGTCTTCTTCAGATGAACAATATATAACTGACCTATACTGAGTGCCTTTATCATTTCCTTGCCTCATACCTTGAGTTGGGTCATGACATTCCCAAAAAACTTTTAATAATTGTTTAAGAGAAATCTTATTGATGTCATAAACCACCTCAACAACTTCTGCATGATTAGTATTTTTGTAACAAACATCTTCATAAGAAGGATTGTCAGTGTCACCACCTGCATAACCAACAGTTGTTATATTAACTTCAGGAATCTCCCAAAACTTTCTTTCAACACCCCAAAAGCATCCAGCGCCAAACAAGATTTTNNATCCATTAATGTAATGTTTCATTTAACTAATAAACTCCTTTTATTGATATGTCACCATACTCATATTCATAAATTTTACCATCCTTGTTTGAATTGATCCTTAAGGCACCTCTATTAGTTATGCCAATACAAATTCCTTCATTTAAATTAATGTTGTTACTTTGAATTTTAATATTTGAATTCAGATGTATACATGACTTTTCCCATTTCTCTTTCCATTTATCTATTCCTTGATCGCAGTAGGCGATAAATTTTCTTAAAATAATATTAATAAGCTCATTTTTATCTATATGCTGATACTCTGAGAGGTCGCCCCACCATGATTCTTTTTTAACAAGTTTTAGATTTAGTCCTATGCCAACTATACTAGTTACATTAGAGCCTAAAACCTCTTTTTCTATTAATATTCCCCCAACTTTTTTTTTGTTCAAAATAATATCATTAGGCCATTTAAGGCCAATAGAACTATCACCAATCACTTTATTTATTGCTTCCTGGCAAATCAATCCTGAAATTAAACTTAAAGGCTCATTAGACTTTGACCCATCAAAAGCAATTGACATATAAATATTTCCTAACGGACTTAACCATTCTTTGCCCATTCTTCCTCTTCCTTTGGTCTGTTCTTCAGCTAAAACAATATTAAATTCATTGGTGTGTTTAAGGGATTTACACTCATCGTTTGTTGAGCCTATAGTGTTGTATACAGCAACATTAACTCTACTCTCATTGATGTTTTCAAGAATTTTATTTTTATTAAGTGTATTCAATTTCATAAACTAGTTGACTTAAACTCATTCTAGAACAAAAATACCTACCTTGAAATGGAGAGGTGGGTGAGTGGTTAATACCAGCAGACTGTAAATCTGCCGCTTCGGCTACGTAGGTTCGAATCCTACCCTCTCCACCAAGTTCATTTATTGAAAAATAAAACCTTAAAATAATCTAATATTTATCTTGAAAAAAGGTTGAGTTTAATACTTTTTAGAGGGATAATACGCCACCTTAAAATAGGATGCTACATATTCGGGCTCATATAGCTCAGTGGTAGAGCACTTGCTTGGTAAGTAAGAGGTCACCGGTTCAAGTCCGGTTATGAGCTCCATTTTAATAAAAATAATTATTTCAGAGAGGCATAAAAAGATGGCAAGAGAAAAATTTGAAAGAACGCTTCCCCACGTTAACGTAGGGACAGTTGGTCACGTTGACCATGGTAAAACAACGCTTACAGCTGCACTTACTAAAGTTGCTGCTGAAGTATTTGGCGGTGACGCTGTTGACTTTGCAAATATTGATAATGCTCCAGAAGAAAGAGAAAGAGGAATAACAATTGCTACTTCTCACGTTGAGTATGTTTCAACTGCAAGACACTATGCTCACGTAGATTGTCCAGGTCACGCAGACTATGTAAAAAATATGATTACAGGTGCTGCTCAAATGGATGGAGCAATTCTAGTTGTTAGCGCTGCTGATGGTCCAATGCCTCAAACAAGAGAACATATCTTATTAGCAAGACAAGTTGGCGTTCCATATATAGTTGTATATATGAATAAAGCTGATCAAAATGATGACCCAGAAATGATTGAGCTTGTTGAGATGGAAATAAGAGAACTTNNTAAACGAGTACGATTTTCCAGGTGATGACACTCCAATTATTGTTGGTAGTGCTCTTAAAGCTTTAGAAGGTGACACATCTGAAATAGGTGTTCCCTCAGTTCAAAAACTTATCGAAACTTTAGATACATACGTACCAGAGCCTGAAAGACCAGTAGATGGAGCATTCCTAATGCCTATTGAAGATGTTTTCACCATTTCTGGAAGAGGTACTGTTGTGACAGGAAGAATCGAAACAGGGATTGTTAATACTGGTGATCCATTAGAAATTGTTGGTATCAAAGACACATCTACAACTACATGTACTGGAGTTGAGATGTTCAGAAAATCTTTAGATGAAGGAAGAGCAGGAGAAAACTGCGGTGTCTTACTAAGAGGTGTTGAGAGAGAGGCTGTTGAAAGAGGCCAAGTTTTAGCTAAGCCTGGTTCTATATCTCCTCATACTAAATTCGAAGCTGAGATTTATGTTCTTAGTAAAGATGAGGGTGGAAGACATACACCATTCATGAATAACTACAGACCTCAGTTCTATTTTAGAACTACTGACGTAACAGGCGCATGTGAACTCCCAAGTGGAGTCGAAATGGTTATGCCTGGTGATAACATCAAGATGAACATTGAGCTTATCGCTCCAATTGCAATGGACGAAGGTCTTAAATTTGCTATTAGAGAAGGTGGAAGAACAGTTGGTGCTGGCGTAGTATCAAAAATTATTGAGTAATTATTGACTTTTTAGCCGAGGCCTTTGTGTCTCGGCTTATTTGTCTCTGAGGAATATAAAATTAGTTTTAGGCCAGTAGCTCAATTGGTAGAGTACCGGTCTCCAAAACCGGGGGTTGTGGGTTCGAGACCCTCCTGGCCTGCCAAGTTTAACTTGCTGCCAAAATAGGAAATATATGGCTAAAGAATCAGCTTCGAAAATGTTAGATAATATTAAGTGGTTTGCAGCGATAGCAGTCTTTACTGCGGCTGTTGTTGGCAATAGCTACTTTATTGAAATCGCTTTTCTCTACAGGGTACTTGGAGTTGTATTTCTTTTCATTATAGGCCTTGGCATCTTAGCGGTTACAAACTTTGGTTCTAATGCTATTAAGCTAATGAAAGAATCACGAACAGAAATTAGAAGGGTGGTTTGGCCGACTCGAATAGAAACAACTCAGACATTTTTAGTAGTATTTGGATCAATAATTGTCTTGTGTTTGTTCTTTTGGGCATTAGAGTCTCTATTAACATTTTTAACAAAATTGGTATTAGGTTAACAATATGGATTGGTATGTAATACAAGCTTACTCAGGCTATGAACAAAAGGTAAAGATTGCTCTTGAAGAAAAAATAGAGCTGAATAATTTATCAGAAAAATTTGGAGAAATACTTATTCCTACTGAGCAAATAGTTGAGCTTAAAGGTGGATCAAAGAAAACAACCGAAAGAAAGTTTTTCCCAGGGTATATTTTAATTCAAATGCTTCTTGAAGATGATTCATGGCAATTAGTTCAATCAACTGCAAGAGTATCAGGTTTTGTTGGAGGAACTAAAGACAGGCCACTTCCTATATCAGAAGACGATGTTAATAACATAATAAATAGAATCGAAGTAGGTGAGGATGCTCCTGCACCAAAAACTATATATGAACCTGGTGAAGTTGTAAGAGTTTGCGATGGCCCATTCAATGATTTTAATGGGGTTGTTGAAAATGTTGATTACGAAAGAAATATGGTAAAAGTTTCAGTTCAAATTTTAGGGAGAGCAACTCCGGTTGATCTTGAGTTTATGCAAATAGAGAAAACATAATGGCAAAAAAAGTAGCAAACATACTTAAATTACAAATTCCTGCTGGTGGAGCTAATCCAAGTCCGCCTGTCGGTCCTGCGCTTGGTCAAGTAGGCGTTAATATTATGGATTTTTGTAATGCGTTTAATGCAGAAACACAGAATGCAGAGAAGGGGCTACCATTACCAGTTGTTATTACAGTCTATGAAGATAAATCGTTTACATTCATAGTAAAGACGCCACCCGCTGCTGTCCTAATTAAAAAAGCATTAGGAATACCAAAAGGAAGCGGTGAACCAAACAGGGAAAAAGTTGGGAAACTAACAAAAGCTCAATTAGTAGATATAGCTAAACAAAAGGAGCCAGATCTAAATTCAAATGATATAGATGCTGCAATATTAATTATTGCTGGCACAGCAAGAAGTATGGGAGTTGAGGTAGATTTATGAGTAAGATAACTAAGAAGCAAAAAATTATTTTAGAAAAAGTAGATCCAGAGAAATCTTATACATTATCCGATGCATTAGAGATAATGCAGTCAGTAAAATCTGAAAAATTTGAAGAATCAGTAGATATAGCTATTAGATTAGGAGTTGATCCTAATAAATCAGATCAGAATGTTAGAGGCGCTGTCACACTTCCAAATAGTTTAGGAAAAGCTGTAAGTGTTGCTGTTTTTGCCGATGGTGATCAAGCAGATGCTGCAAAAGCGGCTGGAGCAGAGCACATAGGCATGGATGATTTAGCTGAAAAATTTTCTAAAGAGGAAATCAGCGTGGATGTTGTCATATCGACCAATGGTGCAATGAAGGTTGTAGGGAAACTTGGACAAATTCTAGGTCCAAAGGGGCTAATGCCAAATCCTAAAACAGGAACGGTTACAGATGATGTAGCTACTGCTGTAAACAATGCAAAGGCAGGACAAGTTAGATTTAGAACAGATAAGAATGGAATTATTCATGGAAGTATTGGCAAAGTATCATTTGATGTAGATAAGATTAAAGCCAATGCAACTGCATTATTGGAAGAATTAAAAAAATTAAAGCCAGCATCTGCAAAAGGAGTTTTCATAGGCAATATTGCGCTTAGCAGCACAATGGGTCCTGGTATAAAAATAAATTCCTCAGAGCTGGTATAAGTTTTAGCCTTGTAAGAATTTGCAAGGTTAGATAGTNNGGTGGTGTTCAAATTGTAATTTTGCAATTTGTCGCCGAATGGCCCTAGGGCTTAAACAGGAGAATTGCTGTGGCGTTATCGAAAAGTGAAAAAGAGAAAATTGTTGGAGAAGTTAAAGAGGTTGCATCTAATGCATCATCTTTGGTTATTTCAGATGCTAGAGGCCTTAAGGTTAGTGAGTTATCTGAAGTAAGACAAAAGGCTACTCAGTCAGGCATCCATATTCAGATAATAAAGAATTCACTTGCTAAATTAGCATTTGAAGGAACTGATTTTGGTTGCTCTGATGAAGTCCTTGTAGGACCTTCATTATTTGCTTTTTCATTTGAAGAGCCAGGTGCAGCCGCAAAATTGCTCAAAACATATGCTAAAAACTTTGATAATTTAGAGATTAAGGCTTTGGTTGTTGAGGGTCAATTGCTTGATGGAGGTCAGATAGATATTCTAGCCAGCCTTCCATCTAAGGATGAGGCTTATGGCCTCATTGCAAATGTGTTGCAAGCTCCAGTAGGTAAATTTGCTACTTTATTGAATGAAGTACCAAGTCAGCTTGCTAGAGTTTTATTAGCAGTTCAAGACAAAAAAAAGGCTTCAGCCTAAATTATAAGGAGAATTAGAATGGCGACTAGTAAAGAGGATATTTTAAAAACTATTGAAGAGATGTCAGTTATGGATCTTGTAGATCTTATATCAGATATCGAAGAGAAGTTTGGTGTAACAGCAGCAGCGGCAGTTGCAGCAGCACCAGCAGCAGCAAGTGGTGACGCTCCTGCAGCTGAGGAAAAAGATGCATTTGATGTTGTTTTAAATGCAGCAGGCGATCAGAAAGTTCAAGTTATTAAAGCTGTTAGAGCTATAACAGGTCTTGGATTGAAAGAAGCTAAAGATATGGTTGATGGTGCACCTAGTACTGTAAAAGAAGGTGCAAGTAAAGATGATGCGGAAGCTATGGTTGCACAGTTAACTGAAGCAGGCGCAACGGCTGAACTTAAGTAAAACTATTAAACATATAAATATTAATTAAAAGGGCGCATTTATGTCATACAGCTATACAGAAAAGAAAAGAATAAGAAAAAACTTTGGTACCTTTGCTAAGGTAATGGATCTTCCAAACTTAATAGAGACCCAAACGAAATCCTATTCTGAATTTTTACAGGCTGATGTGGCACCTGATGCAAGAAAGAAACAGGGACTCGAAGACGTATTTCAGTCATTATTTCCAATTAAAAGTGTTTCAGGCAATGCTGCTCTTGAATATGTTTCATATGAACTTGGTAAGAACACCTATGATGTTCAAGAGTGTCTTATTCAAGGCCTTTCTTACTCTGCACCTCTTAGAATTAAAGTAAAACTAGTTCTTTATGATAGAGAGTCTAATTTTAAAGAGGTTAAGGATATCAAAGAAGGCGAAGTCTTTATGGGTGAAGTACCATTAATGACTTCTGATGCATCATTCGTGGTTAATGGCACAGAAAGAGTTGTTGTATCTCAACTTCATAGATCACCTGGTGTTTTCTATGATCACGATAAAGGAAAAACTCATTCTTCTGGAAAAGTTTTATACTCTGCAAGAATTATTCCGTACAGAGGCTCATGGTTAGATTTTGAGTTTGACCCAAAGGATATTTTATTCAGTAGGATTGATAGAAGAAGAAAGATACCAGCAACAATAATGCTTAGAGCTCTTGATATGGGCACTGAAGAAATTCTATCTGAGTTTTATGAAGAAGATCTTTTTACAATAGATAAAGATACTGTAAAACTTGCCTTAATTCCTGAAAGACTCAGAGGTGAAACACTTCCAGTTGATTTAAAAGTGAAAAGTAAGGTTTATGTTGAGGCCGGTAAAAGGATAACAGCCAGACATATCAAAGAACTATCAAATGCAAAAGTTAATGAAATTACTTTGGCTGAAGAATTTCTCATTGGAAAAGTTCTATCTAAAGACATTTTTAACAAAGAGACTGGCGAAGTACTTTTTGTGGCAAACACCGAAATAGATGAAGCTGTCCTCGAATCACTTAAAGAAAATAATATAAATGAAGTTTCTTGTTTATTTATTAACGAATTAGATAAAGGCCCATATATTTCAAATACACTTAGAGCAGACCCAACTTCAAATCGACTAGAAGCATTAGTTGAAATATACAGAATGATGAGACCTGGAGAGCCACCTACCAAAGATTCAGCAGAAACATTATTTACCAACCTCTTTTTTAATGGAGAAAGATATGATCTTTCTGAAGTTGGAAGGATGAAATTTAATAGAAGGCTGAAATTAGATTCTGAAAAAGAAAACCCACATATTTTAGATAAAGAAGACATTATTGAAGTTATGAAGGGGATAGTTAATATCAGAGATGGTCATGATATTGTTGATGATATAGATCATCTCGGTAATAGAAGAGTAAGGTCCGTAGGTGAGATGACTGCAAACCAATTTAGAGTTGGTTTAATAAGAGTAGAAAGAGCTGTAAGGGAGAGACTGAGCATGGCTGAAGCAGACGAGCTTGGCCCACAGGATCTTATTAATGCTAAACCAGTAACAGCTGCAATTAAAGAATTTTTTGGATCCAGTCAATTGTCGCAATTTATGGATCAAAATAATCCTCTTTCAGAAATCACACATAAAAGAAGAGTTTCTGCACTAGGGCCTGGCGGCCTCACAAGAGAAAGAGCTGGATTTGAAGTAAGAGATGTTCATCCAACTCATTATGGAAGAGTTTGCCCAATTGAAACTCCTGAGGGACCAAATATTGGTTTAATAAATTCCTTTGCTTCATACTCAAGAACAAATCAATATGGATTCATAGAGACCCCATATAGAAAAGTTGTTAATGGCAAAGTTACTGATGAAATAATGTATTTATCTGCTATTGATGAAGCTGAACACGTTATTGCTCAGGCCAATGTTGCTCTTGATAAAAATAATAAGTTTGTTGATGATCTTGTGGCTGTAAGACATGCGAGTGAATTTGAGTTAATGTCACCTGATAGAGTTGATTTAATGGATGTATCTCCGCAACAGGTTGTATCAATTGCTGCATCTCTAATTCCTTTCTTAGAACATGATGATGCAAACAGGGCTCTTATGGGTTCAAACATGCAGAGACAAGCTGTACCTGTTTTAAGAGCAGAGAAACCTCTTGTTGGAACTGGCTTAGAATCAGTTGTTGCTCGAGATTCTGGGGTATGTATTGTTGCTAAGAATTCAGGAGTTGTTGAGAGTGTAGATGCTTCAAGAATTGTTGTAAGAGTCACTGACAAAAAATCTAAATCAGCATCAAATGTCTACAATCTTGTTAAGTATACAAGATCTAATCAAAACACATGTATCAACCAAAGACCAATCGTTAAAATTGGAGACACGGTAAAAGAGGGCGATGTCTTAGCTGACGGGCCATCGGTCGATAATGGGGAGCTAGCGCTTGGACAAAATATTCGCATAGCATTTATGCCTTGGAATGGATATAACTTTGAGGATTCAATTCTAATATCTGAAAAAGTAGCAAGAGAAGATAGATTTACTTCCATACATATTCAAGAAATAGTATGTGTTGCAAGAGATACAAAGTTAGGATCTGAAGAAATAACAGCTGACATACCAAATGTTGGAGAAGGTTCTTTAAATAAATTAGATGATTGTGGAATTGTTTATGTTGGAGCAGAAGTTGTTCCTGGAGACATACTTGTTGGCAAAATTACCCCTAAAGGTGAAACCCAACTTTCTCCGGAAGAAAAATTACTAAGAGCTATTTTTGGTGAGAAAGCTTCAGATGTAAAAGATACCTCTCAAAGATCAAGTTCTAAAGGTACAGTTATTGGCGTTGAGGTATTTACAAGAGACGGCGTTGAGAAAGATGAAAGAACGCAAGCAATTGAACAAGATCATCTAGATCAATCTAAAAAAGATGCAGATGACGAAGCAATGGTTGTAGAGCAAGCAACCAAAACTAGATTGTGTGAACTGCTTAAAGGTAAAAAAGCAATTAAAGGCAATGGAGTCAAGAAAGGTGAAACTCTTACTCAAGATAAACTTGAATCTCTTGAACTAAATGATATTTTTTCTATCAGAACAGATGCTGATAATGTTAACGATGTTATAGAGGATACAGAAAAAAGCTATAACGAATATGTTAAAGATATTAAAACTAGATTTGAAGAGAAGAAAGCAAAAATTATCAGAGGACATGATTTAGCTCCTGGAGTTATAAAGATCGTAAAAGTCTATCTAGCTATTAAAAGAAGAATCCAGCCAGGTGATAAAATGGCTGGACGTCATGGTAACAAAGGTGTTATCTCTGAGATTATGCCTGTAGAAGACATGCCATATGATGGCAATGGAAACCCAGTTGATATTGTCCTTAATCCTCTTGGAGTTCCATCAAGGATGAATGTTGGTCAAGTTTTAGAAACTCATATGGGTTGTGCAGCAAAAGGCATTGGAGAGAAGATAGATTCAATGCTTAAAGCTAATGCAAAACCTGCAGAACTTAAAGATTACTTAGATCAGCTTTATAATAAAAATGCTGCTAATAAAGAAGATATTTCATCTTTTAATAATAATGAAATATTAGAATTAGCAAATAATCTAAAAGATGGTCTTCCTATTGCAACACCGGTTTTTGATGGCGCAAAAGAAAGTGAAGTTAAAGATTTATTAAAATTAGCCGATCTTCCTGAGTCAGGCCAATTTACCTTATATGATGGACGTACTGGAACTAAATTTGATAGGCCAGTTACTGTAGGTTATATGTATATCATCAAACTTAACCATTTGGTTGATGACAAAATGCATGCAAGATCTACTGGTTCTTATAGTCTTGTTACACAACAACCACTTGGTGGTAAGGCTCAATTTGGTGGACAAAGATTTGGTGAGATGGAAGTTTGGGCACTTGAAGCTTATGGAGCTTCTTATACATTACAAGAAATGCTTACAGTTAAATCTGATGATGTTTCTGGTAGAACTAAAATGTATAAAAATATCGTTGATGGAAGCTACGAAATGGATGCAAACATCCCAGAGTCATTTAATGTTCTAAGCAAAGAAATTAAATCACTAGGTATTAACCTTGAATTAGATTCAGAAAACTAGGAGATAAAATTGAGAGACTTATTAAATTCATTAAAAACAGGACAGGATGATTTCACAACCATATCTGCTGGTTTAGCATCACCTCAAGTAATTAAATCTTGGTCTTTTGGAGAAGTCAAAAAACCAGAAACTATAAACTATAGAACATTTAAACCTGAAAGAGATGGTCTTTTTTGTTCAAAAATATTTGGACCTATCAAGGATTACGAGTGTATTTGCGGTAAGTACAAGCGAATGAAACACAGAGGCGTGGTATGTGAAAAATGTGGTGTTGAAGTAACTTTAGCAAAAGTCAGAAGAGAAAGAATGGGTCATATTGATCTAGCAGCACCAGTTGCTCATATATGGTTCCTTAAATCATTACCATCAAGAATAGGCTTGCTTTTAAATACAACTCTAAGAGAGATTGAAAGAGTTTTATATTTTGAAAGCTATATAGTTACTGATCCAGGTCTAACTGAGCTTGAAAAAGGTCAAATTTTAACTGAAGAAGAATGGGTAGAGAAATACGAAGAATTTGGCGATGAGTTTTCAGCTGGGATGGGAGCTGAAGCAGTTAAAATCTTGCTAGAAGAGCTTGATATAAATGAGGAAATAAGAGAAATCAGAGAAGAAATACCTCAAACTAATTCAGAAACGAAGCTTAAGAAACTTTCAAAAAGATTAAAGTTACTTGAAGCATTTAATGAATCAGGTAATAGACCTGAGTGGATGATAATGGATGTATTGCCAGTACTACCACCAGATCTAAGGCCTTTGGTTCCCTTAGAAGGTGGAAGATTTGCAACCTCAGATCTAAATGACTTATATAGAAGAGTTATTAATAGAAATAATAGACTTAAGAGATTGCTTGAATTAAGCGCGCCAGAAATTATTGTTAGAAATGAAAAAAGAATGCTTCAAGAATCTGTTGACGCATTACTCGATAATGGAAGAAGGGGCAGAGTAATAACTGGTACTAATAAACGACCTTTAAAATCGCTAGCAGATATGATTAAAGGCAAAGGTGGAAGATTTAGACAGAACCTTTTAGGTAAAAGAGTAGATTATTCAGGAAGATCTGTAATTGTTTCTGGTCCTAATTTAAAGCTCCATCAATGTGGTTTACCAAAAAAAATGGCATTAGAGCTTTTCAAACCATTTGTGTATGGAAAACTTGAGCAACGAGAACTCGCTACAACAATAAAAGCTGCAAAAAAACTTGTTGAAAGAGAGACTCCTGAAGTATGGGAGGTCTTAGAAGATGTCATAAGAGAGCATCCTGTAATGCTAAATAGAGCACCAACACTTCATAGACTTGGTCTCCAAGCATTTGAACCTAAATTAATTGAAGGCAAAGCAATTCAACTTCACCCTTTAGTATGTGTAGCTTTTAATGCTGACTTTGACGGTGATCAGATGGCTGTTCACGTTCCCCTTACATTGGAGGCGCAGCTTGAAGCTAGAGCTCTTATGATGTCAACAAATAATATTTTATCCCCTGCGGATGGATCTCCTATTATTAATCCAACACAAGATGTAGTTCTCGGTCTTTACTATATGACAAGAGATAATGCCAATACTACCGGAGATGGAAGAGTATTCAGTGATCCTGATGAAGTTTTAAGAGCATATGAAACAGAAACCTTAAATGTTCATTCATCTATTAAGGTGAGAATCACAGATGAAAGTGGTAATAAGTCGCTCTATGATACAACTGTTGGCCGAGTCTTAATTTGGAGAATAACCCCAGAAGAAGTTGGTTTTGAAAATATAAATAAAGTTTTAAATAAGAAACTTATTTCTAAGCTAGTTGATATTTCATACAGAAAAGCTGGATTAAAGAAAACAGTTATCTTTGCTGATCAGCTAATGTATTTGGGGTTTGATTTTTCAACAAGATCTGGTTCTTCCATAGGTGTAAATGATTTTGTTATTCCCGAAGAAAAAGCAAGAGTTATTGAAGATTCTGAAAAAGAAGTCAAAGCTATTGAAAAGCAGTTTGACTCAGGTCTAGTAACTAGAGGTGAAAGATATAATAAAGTTATTGATATATGGTCGAGAGCAAACGAACAGGTTGCCAAAGCTATGATGGAAAAAATCAGTACTGAAATTGTTGAAACACCAGATGGTAAAAACGTCGAGCAGTCTTCATTTAACTCTGTATATATTTATGCAGACTCAGGTGCTAGAGGTTCACCAGCTCAGATCAGACAGTTATCTGGTATGAGAGGATTAATGTCTAAACCTGATGGGTCAATTATTGAAACGCCAATTACAGCTAATTTCAGGGAAGGCCTTTCTGTTCTGCAGTATTTTATTTCAACTCATGGTGCCAGGAAAGGTTTAGCAGACACAGCTTTAAAAACTGCTAATTCAGGTTACCTAACAAGAAGACTGTGTGATGTTTCTATGGATTCAGTCATTAATATAGATGATTGCGGCACTGAGGAGTCTATTACTGTTACATCAATTATTGATGGGGGTGAAATTATTCAACCTCTCACTGATAGAATCTTGGGTAGAGTAATTGCAGAACCTATCGTAGATAGCGAAGGTAATGAGTTATTTGCTAAAGATACAATGCTTGATGAAGATGCTGTTGATAGTATTGAATCATTAAATTTAGCATCACTTAAAGTAAGATCTCCGATGACATGTGAGGCATCAATAGGTGTTTGTTCAAAGTGTTACGGTAGAGATTTAGCTAGAGGACATTTAGTCCACAGAGGTGAAGCTGTTGGGGTAGTTGCTGCTCAATCAATTGGAGAGCCTGGAACACAGTTAACTATGCGTACCTTCCACATAGGTGGTGCCGCGTCTAGCTCATCAGAAGATAATGCTATTTTTAATAAGAATATCGGCGTTGTATCTTTTTCTGATGATATTAAAACTGTTACTAATAAAGATAAACTTGAAGTTGTTGTTTCAAGAAACGCAATGGCGACTATTACTGAGCCAAGTGGAAAGATAACAGAGCAATATAAAGTACCATATGGGGCTGTGTTAGAAGTTAAAAATCTATCCGATCTTGATGCAGGTATAAAAATAGCATCATGGGATCCTTACACTAGACCAATTATTGCTGAAGCTTCAGGAAAAGTGAAATTTGTTGATATTGAAGATGGAGTCACCGTCAGAGAGCAAATGGATGAGCTAACAGGTTTATCTAGTATAGAAATTATTGAGGTTTCTGATAGGCCAACTGCGGGAAGAGATATGTCACCAAAAGTTTTAATACAAGACTCTAAGGGTAAAACTTTATTGATAGGTGAATTCAAAGCTCCTGCAGAATATCCTTTGCCAGCTGGAGGTTTGGTAAATATTGCTAATGGTCAAAAAATAAATGCTGGTGAGGTTATTGCCAGAATGCCATTAGTTGCTTCTAAAACAAAAGATATTACTGGTGGTCTTCCAAGAGTAGCAGATCTTTTTGAAGCAAGAAAACCTAAAGACTCTGCTGTATTGTCTGAGGAGACTGGGATCATTTCATTTGGTAAAGAAACCAAAGGAAAAGTTAGACTAGTCGTTACCCCAGAGGGCGCTACTAAAAAAGCTCAAAATACTGAAATGTTAATTCCTAAGCATAGAACACTGTCTGTGTTTGAGGGAGAAAGAATTTCTAAAGGAGATATTATTTCAGATGGACCATATAGTCCTCATGATATTTTAAGGTTGAAAGGCATACCTGCCCTTACTAACTTTATTGTTAATGAAATTCAGGATGTTTATAGACTTCAAGGTGTATCAATAAATGATAAGCATATTGAGACTATTTTAAGACAGATGCTCAGAAAAGCACTGGTTCTAGACGGTGGAGACACTAAGTTTATTCAAGGCGATCAGGTTAGTTATGCTGAACTAAAAGAAGAAAATGAAAAAATTGAGTCTGCAGGAAAGAATCCAGCAGAATATGAAAGAGTATTGCTTGGTATCACTAAAGCATCTCTCGCTACTGATTCATTTATTTCAGCTGCATCTTTCCAAGAAACTACTAGAGTCTTAACAGAAGCTGCAGTTACTGGTAAGAAAGATCACCTCAGAGGTCTTAAAGAAAATGTTGTTGTTGGAAGGCTTATTCCTGCTGGAACAGGTATGGAATTCCATGACAGATTAAAGAATAAAAAACAGTTTGATCTTGATGAACAAACCTTATCTGCAGATGATATAGAAGCAGCGTTAAGACAAGAACTACAAGAAAATGAGGAATAGTATTGACCGCGACTAATCCGCTCTATAAAATCGCGGCCTAACTAAAATAAAATATTATGGCAACAGTAAATCAATTATTAAAAAAGTCTAGAAAACCTAAAGTTAGAAAGACAGATGTTCCTGCTTTAAATGCATGTCCACAAAGAAGGGGTGTATGCACTCGTGTATATACAACAACTCCTAAAAAACCTAACTCTGCATTAAGAAAGGTTTGCAGGGTAAGACTTACCAGTGGTTATGAAGTTACATCTTATATAGGTGGTGAAGGACATAATTTACAAGAACATTCACTTGTTTTAATAAGAGGTGGAAGAGTAAAAGATCTTCCAGGTGTCAGGTACCATACTGTTAGAGGAACTTTAGATACATCAGGGGTAGCTAATAGAAAACAAAGAAGGTCTAAATACGGAGCCAAAAAAGGTAAATAATTATGCCAAGAAGAAGAAGTCCCGAGAAGAGAAAAGTCTTACCAGATCCTAAATATAAGGATGTAATACTTGCTAAGTTTATGAATAATTTGATGAAAGATGGTAAAAAATCTGTAGCAGAAAAAATTGTTTATGGTGCATTTGACCAAATTGTTAAAACTTCCAAGGAAGAACCGCTCGAAATATTCATGAAGGCATTAGAAGAAGTTAGTCCAGTGGTTGAGGTTAAATCAAGAAGAGTTGGAGGTGCTAATTATCAAGTGCCTATCGAGATTAGGCCAGCTAGAAGACAGGCTCTAGCTATGAGATGGATTGTAGATGCTGCTCGTAAAAGAAGTGAAAAGTCTATGAATCTTCGATTGGCTGGAGAGTTAATGGATGCTTCTCAAAAAAAGGGCTCAGCTGTCAGAAAAAGAGAGGATGTTCACAAAATGGCAGAAGCTAACAAAGCCTTCTCACATTTCAGATTTTAAAAGCAATACTTAAAATTAATTATTATGGCAAGACAAACTGTATTAAATAAATATCGTAATGTTGGTATATGTGCTCATGTTGATGCAGGTAAAACCACGACAACAGAAAGAGTTCTTTTTTACACAGGCCTTTCACACAAGATTGGTGAAGTACATGATGGAGCTGCCACCATGGACTGGATGGAGCAAGAGCAAGAGAGGGGAATCACTATTACCTCTGCGGCAACAACTTGTTTTTGGAGTGGGATGGAACAACAGTTTCCACAACACCGAATTAATATCATTGATACACCTGGTCACGTTGACTTTACTATTGAGGTTGAAAGATCTTTAAGAGTTCTTGATGGGGCAGTGGTTGTTTTTTGTGGCACATCAGGAGTAGAACCTCAATCAGAAACTGTTTGGAGACAAGCTAATAGGTATGAAGTGCCTAGAGTTGTTTTTGTAAATAAAATGGATAGAGCTGGAGCAAACTTTGAAAGAGTTATTGATCAAATTAAGACTAGACTTCAAGCTAATATTATTCCCATTCAATACAATATTGGCGCAGAAGAAGACTTTAAAGGTGTTGTTGATTTAATTAATAACAGAGCAATCTATTGGAATGAAGATGATCAAGGTCTCACTTTTGATTCTAAAGAAATACCTGATGAGCTTTCTGATAAGTGCGCACAGCTGAGAGAAGAAATGGTAGAAGCTGCTGCAGAAGCGAATGAAGAATTAATGGATACGTATCTTGAATCCGGTGAATTATCTATTGAACAAATTAAAGAAGGCCTAAGAATTAGATCACTAGCCAATGAGCTTATTGTTGGTTTATGTGGGTCCGCTTTTAAAAATAAAGGTGTTCAAGCCATGTTAGATGCAGTTATTGAATTTTTACCTGCACCCGATGAAGTCAAAGCAATTAAAGGTGTGATACCAAATAATAGTCAAGAAGATGAAATTGAAGATTCAAGAAAATCATCTGATGAAGAGCCTTTTTCAGCCCTAGCTTTTAAGATAGCTACTGATCCATTTGTTGGAACACTAACTTTTATAAGAGTGTATTCTGGCGTCTTATCAGTTGGAGATGCTGTTATCAACTCAACTAAATCTAAAAAAGAAAGAGTTGGAAGAATGGTGCAGATGCATTCTAATAACAGAGAAGAAATTAAAGAAGTAAGGGCTGGTGATATAGCCGCATGTATTGGCTTAAAGGATATAACAACAGGTGATACATTATCTGATTCAAATAAACCAATTGTTTTAGAAAGAATGGACTTCCCAGAGCCAGTTATATCTGTTGCTGTTGAACCAAAATCAAAACCAGATCAAGAGAAGATGTCTTTAGCGCTAGGTAAATTAGCTCAAGAAGATCCTTCTTTTAGAGTTGCGAGTGATGAGGAATCTGGCCAAACAATAATCTCAGGAATGGGCGAGCTCCATTTAGATGTTCTTGTTGATAGAATGAGAAGAGAATTTTCAGTAGAAGCAAATATTGGTAAGCCTCAAGTTGCATATAGAGAGACAATTAAAGAGTCAGTAGAAGTTGAAGGTAAATTTGTAAGGCAGAGTGGAGGTAAAGGTCAATACGGACATGTTTGGCTAAAACTTGAACCTCTTGGGTTAGATGATGAGTATGAGTTTGTTGATAAGATTGTTGGTGGCGTGATACCAAAAGAATATATTCCTGCTGTAAATAAAGGCATTCAAGAACAAATGCAAAATGGTGTTATCGCAGGCTATCCCCTACTTGCATTAAGAGCAACATTATATGATGGGTCATTCCATGATGTCGATTCAAATGAAATGGCATTTAAGATTGCTGGTTCCATGGCATTAAAAGAGGGCGCAAACAAAGCAAAACCTGCATTACTCGAACCTGTTATGAAAGTTGTTGTGGTAACTCCCGAAGAACATATGGGTGATGTCGTTGGAGACTTAAATAGAAGAAGAGGTATTATATTAGGTATGGATGATATTACTTCAGGTAAAGAAGTTTCTTCTGAAGTTCCTCTCGCTGAAATGTTTGGATATGCAACAGACCTTAGATCTGCAACTCAAGGAAGAGCGACATTTACTATGGAATTCACTAAGTATGGCGAAGTTCCAAATAACATTGCAGAGAGCTTAAAAAGTTCATAAACATAAGTTTAAATACTGTTGACAGTATAGCCATTGGGGGCGTAGAATACGCCACATTTTGTGATTAACGAAATAAAAATAGAATTTAAATAATAGGATAAATAAGGAAAAATGGAGAATCAATCAATAAGAATTAGGCTTAAGGCTTTTGATTATAGACTGATAGATGCTTCAGCAAAACTTATAGTAGAAACTGTAAAAAAAACAGGGGCTATTATTAATGGACCAATACCTTTACCTGTTAAAAAAGAGCGAACAACAATACTTAAGTCTCCTCACAAAGACAAAGATGCAAGAGACCAGTATGAGATTGTTACATATAAAAGACTAATGGATATAGTCCAGCCAACTGATAAAACAGTTGATGCTTTAATGAAATTAGATTTATCCTCTGGGGTAGATGTTCAGATAAGCCTGGGTTAACCAAAATTTTAACGCAATAGCGGCCATAGAGGGTTATAAGCCCCGTAAAAGGAGAATAAATTGAGCATAGGCTTAATA
>ENA-UZWU01003323-UZWU01003323.1-metagenome-genome-assembly--contig:-Day-4--1m-contig-3323_pt1 | contig 18113 bp, 18 predicted proteins | sample MGYA00260345_ERZ794905 | MGnify/ENA metagenome assembly ERZ794905
AATGTTAATGGTAATACGATGTTTTTTGGTTGTGGTAAGCTAAATGTAGATCTATCTGGGTGGTGTTTAACGAACCCAATTAGACAGAACATGGCAGATGCCGAACTCCTCGGCATGATTAATTCTTTAGCAGCATATCTGGATGCTGTCCGTAATACAAATATAAAAATACGTAATAATCCCAACCTAAATTTTAGTGAAGAATTAAAAAATATTCAACAAAATCAGCCGGAGAATGAACAATATTTCACAGACACCCCCAATCCATATGATTTTATATTATACAAAAGTGGTATAGTAAATACCCGATCTTATTATCCACAAATTAAGGAAAGTGCTGAAGGGGTGTGTAAAAGTGCAACCGATATTCTCCCCTTCAACATAAAGTGTTATCGGAGACTGGCAGCAACACCAGCTACAACCGCAGCTACAACCGCAGCTACAACCGCAGCTACAACAGCAGCTACAACAGCTTCAATCGGCGACGGTAGTGGTGGTCGAGGTCCACCAAGTAATTCAGGTGGGTCAAATAGAACAAGAGAAAAAATTGTAACTATAGATAAACAAACAATAATAGAAAGAGATAAAGAAGTAAAAACAACAACATTAAAACCAAGAGAAACATCAACCACATTAAAACCAAGAGAAACATCAACCACATTAAAACCAAGAGAAACAATCACATTGCCACCTGTAAAAGTTGATAAATTTAAAACTCATTTATATATAATATTATTAATAATAGGTTTGTTACTATTCATTTATGTACTAAGAAAAATAAAAGTGAAGAAGTGAATGTATTAAATTTATTTTATTTAAATTTTATTATTATTTTATTATATTTATTTACTAATTTTATTTACTAAATTTAATAATTTTATTTATTTTATTATTTATTTTAATGAATTTATTAGAACCACCGCCTCAATTTTTTTGTCCAATAACTAAAGGTATAATGTTAAACCCATACATTGCCAGAGATGGTTATTCTTATGAAAAAGTAGCTATTGTCGAATGGTTGAAAGAATATTCTAGATCGCCAGTTACTAATTTAGAAATAACAGGTGATATAGTTTCAAATTTGTACTTAAAACAATTAATCATAAATTGGAACGAAGTAAATAATGTCAAAGAAGACCACTACTGTTCTTTTTGTTGTGACAAATTTATATCTATTACTAAATGTGATTGTGATCAACGTTTTTATTGTAGTAATACATGTCAAAAAAAATATTGGAATAAAGGTCATAAACATGAATGTTCTAGTATGAATAAATACACAGATAACTATAAAAAAGACAATGAAAAGCAATGTTTTCATAGTCATATCCATATTAATAAAAATAATTTTGATGAAGTCGAATTTACTTGTTTAGATTGTGGCTTACACGAATGGCATATAGGCATACTATCCAATATATATTTTCATCGCCGAAAATTAAAAAAAATATATAATTGTAAACATTCATATATAGATTATAAAAAATTGGTTGTGAATAAAGATAGTATTGACGAATATACATGTTTAAATTGTGGGTTGATTCATATAGACGAAGGTCAATTAGTCGATTTATATAAAAATTATAAAAAAAAAAATAATACTGTATAGTAATATGTCAATTCAATCTAGAAAAAATAATAATAAATATAATAATAAAAATAATAAAAATAAAAGAACTCGAAAAAGACCGTTGCAAAGGGGTGGGGCAAAACAAATAGTTAAGATTAACGATCTTGGACCATTTGTAAATTTAAAAGAAAATATTCAATTTTTTATAAGAAAAAATAATCTTGGGTTCACTAATGATTTAGAGTTAATACAAATAGATGATAGTATACATTTTTTTACGGAGAAAGACGCAGATAATTTTCGTAACATATTAGAAGAGTTTAAACAAAAAGGTAAATCCGCAACGGAACCCATACAACTTAACGAAGGTTATGAAACAGATTTTACAGAAAAAATTTCAAAAGAATTTATAAAAAAAAAATTAATATATGTTTCACCACCTGAAACTATTTATAATTTAAAACTTATTAATACAACAGGAGGAAACTATACATTATTTAAATTTAAGACCATTAAAGCTGATACTAAAGTTGGTAATGAAGCTGATAATGAAGCTGAAGCAGAAATTGCTTCATCTGTAGATACTACAGTTGAAGTTAAAAATGATAAAGCTGTTGGAAATGAGGTGAGTGATAAACTTAGTAAAATGATGACTGAAATTACATCAAAAATTACAAAAGACATGTCAAGTGCATTTCATCATATAATATTAGAGTATATCGATATAAAGTTAGAAATGTATACAATGAATCTTGAGACTAAAGAAGGTCATATACATATATTAGGTTTTTCACGTGGTCATCATGTTAAAGAATTCCCGTCAAGGCGAATAAAATTCACACCATCAAAAAACACAGATCCAGCATCTGATAAAGGAGATGGTTCAATATTTTTAGCATTAACGGTAAAACATTGTAACGATATTTTTCAAAATATTCCTTACTGGAAAGGAAGTTTATCAAAATGGTGGACTTTACAAGGTGTATGTTCCATACAAAAAGCATGTATGGTAACAGACCGGAGTTCACCTTCACAAGAAATTAATAATGATTTTTTTTTGGAATGGTCAAATAAAATAATCGAAACATTAAATGTTACAACTATATCAAAAAATAAAATTGCTCCAGTAGAAGATGCTAAGATTGAAAAAGTTAAAGCTGATGGAGCGAATGCGTATGCCACTATTATGAACAAAGTAAAAGGAGCGTTAGAAGAGGCACAGGACTCTGACAATACAGAAGAAGCTATTGAGGCTTTTTATCAAACAATAGAATCATCTCCAAACGTATTTTTACAAAATCCTCAATGGAAGGACATAGATGAATCTAAAAGAAAATTAGCTCTAAAGTATTTTAGTGAACAAAAAAAAAAGTTATTACTTGAAGCAACTCCAATACTAAAAATTATACCTAAAACTAAAACTAATACTGATACTGATACTGATACTGATAAAGGAATAAAAACATATTTGACTTCTAACGATTATAATAAATCGGATTTTAAAAAACTAGCGGTCCAATTTATTACACAAAATCCAGATATTACTAATAAAGCTATAGATATACTTACATTTACTTAATTTATTAAATATTAAATATTAAATATTAAATATTAATCAAAATTGAATCTTAATCTGATTATGTATATAAATAAATAACTATGTTCCGTCTTTCGATGATGACTATCGCAATGATGCCATTTGTACAAGCCAAAAATAATCTAAATTTTAATATAAGTTTTCATAATCATACCGATACTGAAGTATTTGGTAATACATTTATGTGTGATTCAAATGCCAGTACTTTTTATACAACTGACTATTCGTGTGATTGCACTGATCCCCAAAATTGTGCCATTAATTTCTTTGATTCTAACCAATTTTCAAGTATTAGTTATAATAATGTATCTATAAAAGACTCGTGTTCTATTAATTTTCTAAATAATACAAATACATGTATTAGGTGTACAAATTATACTATTTATTACACTTATGGTGTTGATGAAAACTGTAATGGAAGAACCCTTGCCCTAATTTTTGCACTCAGTATATCTTTCGGTGTTTGTTCTATTCTTATTTGTGGATTTTATTGTTGTTGCTTTCGTAATAGAAATACCATCAATTATAATAAAATTTAAATAAAAAAAGGTATAAAATTTAATTAAATGTATTGTATTTAGAAATAAATAAAATAAATAAAATAAAATAAATAATAATAAATAAAATTGATTTATACCTTTTTTTATTTAAAAGATTAGTAAATAAAAATGGGTTCAGGGTGTAGTACAACGTGTAAAAAAACGTGTTCAAATAATGCCATTGCGGTTCAAGATGATCAAGAACTTAAACTAATTGAGTGGAAGGCCACAAAACCAATTTATAGATACCATTGGTGGCCTATGAGATATGCTCGTGAAAGTTCACTTTTTAATAACATTTATTCTGATGGTGGTGGTTTAGATATCTATGATAAATTGATGGGTACTAAATCTAAACAATATCAGAAAAACCATTATTTTAGATCTACCATTTCAAATAAATCTGATGCCCTATGGGCGGGATTTTGTGATAAAGCTACTATTCTATCGTGTTTGTATGAATATCCAAAACACTTTGTAATCGTTAAAAAACAAAATAGCGATCTTGAATTTGAATTTACTCCTCTAAGTATAGAAGTATTGAAGATGGTAGCGTGTAATAATACCATTAAAACTAATATGTCAATGTTTCTAGGTGAAAGAAATTATAGTAACACCAAAACTAATAAACCAGAACCATTGCCGGAAGACCTCCTTGATATGATGCGTATTCTATGTTCGAGTAAGGAAGCATTTGCTATGGATATAGATAGTGGACCCGCTGTATGGAACTACTCATATGATTCAGTTACTGTTAACTCGTATGCGGAGTTTCCACCATCCACTCACAGACCAAAGGGGGATAATTTCCCACATACTAAACCAGAAGATGGTACTACTGAATACTTAAATTTCATTATCAACAGTTCGGCATATCCAGAAAAAAATCAAAATCTGTGGGGTTATATTAACACAGTACTCATTCCAACAGCGGATGAAATTATTGAAAAGAAAACACAAGCTTGGATTTCAAAAGTACATCCGGATTTCATCTGGAAACATTATCCAACAAATTCACCTTGGGAAGGCAAATGTGAAATCAATCCTGAAGTTGATGCCAGTTTAGTCTACCAAATTTATAAAAAATCGTTGATTGAATCATCCTTGCCGCTCATTATTTAAATTAAAATTACATTAAAGTTACATTAACATTAATGATTATTAATATATTCCTCTAATTCTTCTTCGTATTTTGTTCTCGAATCTCTGTATTTTAAATTATATTTTTCTTTTTCTTCATCGCTATAAGTTCCCCAAAGTTTTCCCAGTTCTTTCATGATTCCACCCAATTTTAATTCTGGATTTGATGTTGTAATTTGTGGCCTAAATTCATCACAAAAATACAAAAATCCAGTTTTAGGCTTCTTAGGGGCATTCGGATCTTTGTATTTTTTTAGTTTATGTTCTTTGCCTAAAATGGTTTCAATCAATTCTGGTACTCTATCATAGGCATCTAATTCAATTGCCACCTTTTCAATCAATTGTTTGTGGGAATCATACCATAGTGAATTAATGTCTGATGTGCGATTATGGAATTTCAATGAAGTCATTATTATATATATATTAGTAATATTGCTATTAAGTGATTAATTAAATATAGTATTAATAATTTGAGTTAAAATAAATTAGATAAAATTAGATAAAATTTGATAAAATTTGATAAAATTAGATAAAATTTGATAAAATTAGATAAATTAAATAGAACAAAATTGAAGTTGAAAGCAAACATTGTTGTTTAATAAATAACAATGCTTTACTGTAATTGCAACAATCTCCCACATCCTCTTAAGAATTGTCCAATTCTATCAAGAATTGAAGATGCAAATAATCTAGCAAATGTACCTCCTCCTGCTGATTATATACTTACACAAGAACAACGAGATGCCAGATTTGAAAATGGATGGAGAAGAAGAATAGATAACGGGACTATTATTTATTATCAAATTGATGTCGTTCCAGAACCTGAGCTAGAAGCGGAACCTGAGGTGGAATCCGATGCGGATTCTGATTCTGATGTGGAATCCGAAGCAGATGTTGTTATTGTTTCTAGACAAAATAATAAAACCGAATCTGTACGAGAAATCGCTGATCTTGTGGACACATTGTCGGATAAAATGGAAAGTGACGCCTATAGACAATTAATGGATTTGTGTGGTAAACTATATAATACATAAATTTTTAAATTTAATATTTGATTTAAATTTGATTTTATTTTATTTTTTATTTAATTAAATCATCAAGATTTTAATAATGGATTACACCATATGGGAACTCTTCCTATTCTTAAGAAAAATACGTTTATATGAAGAAGGACTATATAGTACTATAAAAAAACAAATCATTTGGACACCAAAAAGTAATAATGAACTTGTAGAAGCTGTTAATATGTATAAAAACACCGATACTAAACAGTTGGCAATTAAAAAATACTATTTAATATCATTGTGGGATACTTCCAATATAACAGATATGAGCTATTTATTTTCTGATAATACTCTTGAAGGAACATCACTATTTAATGAAGATATTAGTTTATGGGACGTTTCTAATGTAGAAGATATGGAAGCTATGTTTTTAAATTGTAAGTTTTTTAACCAACCTTTAAATAAATGGAATGTTGGCAAAGTGAAAGATATGGCATACATGTTTGAAGATTGTCATCAATTTAATCAATCTCTAGAAACGTGGAATGTAAGTTGTGTTGAACGTATGAACTATATGTTTGGTTCTTGTTTTCAATATAATAAACCACTAAATAGATGGAATGTTATACAGGTAGAACAAATGAATTATATGTTCATAAAGTGTTATGAATTTAATCACCCATTAGATTCATGGAATGTAGAAAATGTTAAATCTATGAACGGCATGTTTGAAGGCTGTCGTACATTTAATCAATCTTTAGAAACTTGGAATGTAGGTAATGTGAAAGTGATGGATTTTATGTTTGCAGATTGTAACACATTTAATAAACCATTAGATTCTTGGAATGTAAGTAAAGTAGAAATTATGAAATACATGTTTTTAAATTGTAGTCGTTTTGATCAACCCTTAAAATCTTGGAATGTAGGTAATGTTATATCTATGAAAGGTATGTTTGAAGGATGTCATGTATTTAATCAACCATTAGATTTATGGAATGTTAAAAATGTAAAAAAAATGACTTACATGTTCGCCTATTGTTTTAAATTCTATTATTCGTTGGATTCATGGAAACTGTCTAATACTAAAAAACGAGATATGTGGTTGGATACCTGGGGTGAAATGTAATTAAGATACTTAAATATTGATTAATATAAAATAAATATTATTTATAGACAATATCGTACAGATAAGTAATTATGTTTAAACAATTTTTAATATTTATATTTTTATTACTAGGAACACAAAGTACTTTAGGAACACAAGAAATAGAAAATAATGTATTAACTAGTGGACAAGTATATAATATTACGTGGAATTATACCGGCCCTGTTGGAATATTAGTAGAAACACATTTAAATAATAGGTGGGTTGTTACCGAAGAGCAAGGATATAAATATTTATCAATAATAGTTGACTCTGGTCAACAGTTTTTTTTATGGAGTATACCTGAAAGTTTTTATAAATATTGGAAGTATGGTAATAAAGTAAGTATAATAAATCTAAGTAATAATGTAGTATTAAAAAATATTACATTTAATATAAAAAATCCAAATCTAGAAGCGGAACTAACTCCTAACACAGAATATATGACTACACATATATTACTTGACGAAAATACTGTTACTACACAATCATTAACTACTCCAGCAGAGGTAGATGATAATAATAAAGGTAAGGTATGTATTAAAGATACTTGTTTACCCATATATAGTATATTTATTATGTGTATTGTTGGTTTAATATTATTATGTTTATGCTGTAAATGTTTATGTTAATTTAAAAGTTAGATAGATATATTCTAAAATTATTTATACAAAAACACGAAATATGCCCAATTTACATGTTATGTTAATATAATATAATATAATCGCCGTTTTAATGTTAAAAAATGTAAATTACATTAAAATAGTAATAATGTATCTTGATGATAGTACACTACACTCTTAATAAAAAAATTATATAGATTTTTTGCTTTTTTATTAAAATAGGGTTGGGGAATTGGCAATATACAAAACATGTTTTAGTATATTAGATTAATTTAAAATAAATATAAAATATAAATTAAGACTATGATTAAAAGACTCTTTTCTACATTTAAACAACCTATTAGTGTTACGCTTCCAGCATGGAATAAAATGAACCAAATAAGTAACACCCAAAAAATAGATAGATTTTTATTTTCGGCAACACACGGCGGCTGCAATGGATTTAATTATAAATTGAATTTACTTAATGATAGCGACTATAACACTATTTGTTCCGAACAATCTATTATTCCAACTGTAATTAAAACAAATAATACGGAACTTGTTATTGATCCAGTATCTGAATTTTTATTGTTAGGTACAACCATAGATTACATTCAAGAAGACTATTCTAAAGGTGTTTTTGAAAGCAAATTCATTTTTATTCCAAACAAAACATTCGCTACTTCGTGTGGTTGTGGAATCTCATTTACACCCAAGGAATAAATTATTCACTGGCATTAATTTTAGTTTCTATTTCTTCAATAATTTCTGTTTTATAATCTTCAAAATCACCATCATATTTAATTAATTTATTATCCCTACATATATATAGTTGGCATTCTAATTCTGTTATTAATCTCGCATCGTGACTGACTAATACAATACCGCCTTCAAACTTATTTAGGGCATAACATAAAGCATCTATTGATTCTAAATCCAGATGATTTGTAGGTTCGTCCAATATTAAAATATCTGCTTCTGATAATGTAGAAAATACGATTCTTGATTTTTGTCCTCCTGAACAATCTTTAATTAATACATTATGAGCTTTACTATCTAAATTATATTTTGAAAGATGCTTTCTAATTTCTGTAAGAGACCAATTTGTAAAAATAGTATGTAAAAATTCTACAGGTGTTTTATCCATAGGTAAAACATTGTCAAAATGTTGTGAATAATGCCCGATTCTTACATTATTTATACTTCGGTTTCCATTCTCTATTTCCAATTTATTATTTAACATATTTAATAAGGTACTTTTACCAGAACCATTTTTACCTATAACCGCTATTTTTTCACCACATCTAATACAAAAATCTATATTTGAAAATATTATTTTATCTTTATGATATGCAAAACTAACATTATCTAAACTTATTGCTCCTTTCAAAAATATATCGTCACAAAAGTTGAAATTTACTTTATAAATATCATCTGGTCTAAGTTTTTTCTTCTCTTTTTTTGATTTAATATGTTTTTTGTCTTTTTCCCATTTTTTATCTATTTGTTTTTGTTCCTGAACAATCATCCTTAACATTTTATCATGATTGCCTGTGTAGCTCATTATTTGTTTATCATGTATTCTTAAAATTTTATCTACGACATCATCTAAAAAATATTTATTATGTGATACAATTATTAACGTTTTTTTCCTAGTATTTTTTTGTTTATTCCAGGTTTGTAAATAGTTACCTAACCAAATTACTGCATTTAAATCTAAATGATTAGTAGGTTCATCCAATATTAATATATTGGGCTCATTTAATAAAGCCTTGGCAATTGTAATTCTCATTCTCCATCCCCCAGAATACTCATTTACTTTTTTAAGTTGCATATTTCCATCTAGAGAATTATGATCAAAACCAATACCCGATAGAATTTTGAATGCCATAGATTTAACAATTTTTAGATTATTGGACGATGCCCATTCGTTTAATTTATTTAATGCCTCATTTGTTTCTATAATTTCTTTTTCATTATCACTATTTGTTATGATGTTTACTAGTCTCGCTTCTTCTGAAATATATGTTTGATAATCTGTGTGTGATAATAATAGTTCATCTATAACTGACTTTTCAGACGATTCATTTTCTTGTTTAACCATATGGATATTTCCTCCATCCAATTTTATTTTTTCAGAAATAAAATTTAATAATGTTGTTTTCCCGTGTCCGTTGGGTGATATTAATCCATAATTATAACCTTGACTTATAACTAGATCAGTATCTTGAAGCAAACATTTATTTCCAATCGTTAAAGATAATTTTTCTATTGATATACCATTTTGGGTTCCAATTGTTTGATAATTAAAATTCATTTTATATATTATTGAGTGTTAATACTTAAAATAAATATAAAAAAATGTAATTAAATTACCGATTATTTAATAACACTAATTCACATTCCTTTTTTTGTTGTTCATACATTTTCTTTTCGCGGTCATCGAAAAAGTCGCGAAAGGTTTCATATCGCGATTGATTTATGTCGTTTAAATCTTCACACATACTTTCATAGTGAGTATCCATAATAAAGTACTTTCCATCCATCAAATCATTAATAATTTCATCCTTATTTTTATAGACCCATTTATCACCCGTAAATACCTTCATTTTATTATCGCGACTATTGGTTAATGAAATGTTTTTGTTTTCGGGTTTGTCTTCGCTGAAATGTACTTCTTCTATCATCTTTGGAATCATGCCATAGGGTCCACTCAATAATTTCGTTTTAAAGGAATCGGTTATATGGCTGAGATCTTCCTTACCATACCCGTTTAATTTAATGTTTTGGGTATTCGTTTGAGTATTATAGGTAGTATTTCCAGTCTTATCTATTAATTTATTTATTTGTTTATATAATTGTTTTTTTTCCTTATCATGTTTAGATTCCATTACTTTAATTGTTTGTGATACAATAGGTGTATTATTTGCCAAATTTAATTTACAATAATGGATTTCATGTCTTCTCATACTTGGAAAAGTATTAAAAGTTGCTTCGCAATATTGGCAACTAAATTTTTTTTGAGAAATTATTGAAATTTTGTGTTCTTTTGTGTTCTTTTCGTGTTCTTTTGTGTTCTTTTTGTGTTCTTTTGTGTTCATTAGTGTCATTTCTTCTAAATTCTTCAAATGCTTCTTCGTTAATAGGTGGCGTTTGTGATTACTTTTCAAATTCGTGGAAATTTTACAGATGTCGCAATTAAATAAAAACATCTATAGGTTAATAATATAAAATAATTTCAAAAATTAATTTTAAATGGTGGTAAAAAATATTCATTTTTTTATTCATTTATTCATTTATTTATTCATTTTTGAATATATTTTGAATATATTTTGAATAATGAATAATTGAAACAAAAATAAACCTTTTTTTACAAAAAAAAAGAATATTTAATAAGGAAAATATTCAAAAAAGAGCACAAAATCACTTTTTTTTGAGAGAGAGAGAGAGCCGAAAAAAATATTGGAAAAAAAAAATATAATTTGAAAATTGGGAAATTGGGAAATTGGGAAATTATAATAAAAATATATAAAAATAATTAAATTTATACTACCTAACCTACATACTTTACTATCTACAATGCTTCCTCGATCACATCCTCTGGCGCTCCACCCCTTACCAACATCATCTTGTAATTATCTTTATTTGACTTTCCCATCCAAGTGCCAACGCAGGCAATCCCACCCAACAATTGTCGGTTAAGAAAGTCCAGACTGTAGATCGCTTGTTGGTCATCCTTCCTTTGCTCCTGGTAATGCTCGCACGACTTCTTGTAGGCCAAAATCTCTTCGCGGTAACTTTCACCCTCCTCCCAACACTTGTCGGCGCGTGTCTTCATCGTTTCCCAATCTTGGTTTGATTCGTCGAGTTCGTCACAAAGTCTTTGGATCGCCGATGCCCCTTCCTTCAGCATGTTCTTCTGATTGGTATTCTCCTTCTCCAAATCGCGAACCTTCAAAATCAGTTTGTCGCACCGAGCGGCTGTCTCAAGGTAGGTCTTTCGAAGAATCTCTTCATTTGTGCTCGGCGCACCAGTAACATGTTCTTGGAACGTGTCCAGTTCCAGTTGAACATCATCCAACTTGGTTTGAACATCATGCTTCGCTCGTCGTGCTGCCTGCAAATCATAATCCACCCACTTGAGCTTGTTCTCCCATTCCGTTCGGTCCGCTTCGTGCTGATCCTTCAAATCGAGAATCTCTGCCTTCGCGCAGAACAACTGGTCCAAACGGTCGGTGGCAACACGACTATCCGAAATCCATTGTCGTTCCATCTTGGCGATCCGCTCTTCATACTCGGCGAATTTGGCACAGACCTCATCGGACGGTTCGCTCTCGAGCTGAGCCACTTTATGGTGAGACGCTCGGAGCATCGCCTCGAGTTGTGCGATGCGCTGATCCCGTTGAGCGATCACCCCGTGTGCTTCGTTCGCAGCCATATTGTAGCCTTCCAGATGACCGTTTTGGTATCCAATACCCGAACCATGGAAGAACCCGTTGGTGTAGAATTGCTGGGCGGAATCCATGTTTGTTTTTGTTTTTTTGTTTTGTTTGTTTTGGATTGTTTTTTTGTTTTGTTTTGGATTGTTTTTTTGTTTTGTTTGGATTGTTTTGGATTGTTTTTGTTTTGTTTGTTTTGTTTTGGATTGTTTTGGATTGTTTTGGATTGTTGTGTTCAAGACAGCAAGATGTTACTAATCGTTTATAGATTAGTATCAAATCAATTTTGTTCTAATCTACATTAATAAGGAATCTACACTATTTATTATTAGAAAAAAAAAATATTACTAGTATCTAATCTACTAATTATATTATATTTAAACGAAAACCTCACCGGTTTCTGCACAATAGGTGTAATTGCCGATCTTCGTCCCCAAGTAAGATGCCACCTGAGTGTGCGCGCTAACAACTCGCGAAGTCCCCTGTACCTTTGTGGCACCACCAAGACTGAGCCACTCATTCCACTCAATCACACACAGCAATGGCGTCAACACGAGCTCGTTGCGATCGGGTTGGCCTACATTCGCGCTCCACGATGGAAGACTATCCGTTGGTCGACCCACCTCGATCACTCCATGGATTTCCACCCTCTTGCCGTTGTGAACGAAGCCAAATGCCCCACCAGCCGTTTCGGTTGGATTCCCTTTCGCGTCGTTCCACATTATCCTTTCACCGACCTCGTATCTTTGCTTTTGTTCGCAGTAATCAATATTGCCCTTCGCCTTTGGATCCTTATTGATTGGCGACACCACCATGTTCGTTTCCGAAAAGTTGAAATTCATTTTTTTGTTGTTTTTTGAAATTGGTTGTAATCCGAGACAGTGGTGATAATATTCTATGTTATCATTTGAAAAATCAATTTTGTTCTACTCAACATTTTTAAATAACTATAAAAAGATGATGGTAGAATAATTAAATATAAAAAAAAATCGCTTGTAAAACATTTGAGATATAAAATTGAAATTTTTATTTAAATAAATGACTTTTTTAATATGAAAGGAAATGACAACTAACTCTTGGAATTTAACAATACAAAAAATGATTTGGTTAGTAAAACATAAAATTAATATAAAAAAATTTGTAGAAGTTACAATCGAAAAAGACTTAAATAATGAAACAATAGGAGAAAGCGCCGAAGCTTCAATATGTCTTGTGACTAATATTGTATGCCATATTAATAATAATCGAATTAATCCTATTATAGTTAACAGACTAATTAAAACATTAAAGGAAACTAATATATTAGATGAATTGCCTTCAAAAATAATGTCTTCAGATGGCTATAAAAATGGAAGTATAGATTTTAAATTAGAAAACGGTGATACCGTGAGTTTAAAAACATTAAAATATAAAGACGGTAAAGTATGCCCTCAAAAAGTCGGACAACCTACTTTAAACTCATGGGATAAACTATGGAATCAATCTTGGAATGGTCAATTAGAAAAAAATAGTGAAAGATGGGACTTTATTAAAATGAATATTCATCAATATCTTAATAAAATGTTACAAGAAGTATTTTGTTGTGACCATCTGATAATTATTTCCGATTGTATAAAAAATCCGAAGGTAACATTATACAAAGCTGAATCATTGAAAGATACAATAAATTATTTTACAAATCAAGATATAATTTATTCTAGAGAAAATTATGAAGAAAGATGGAATGAAAAAAAACATAAATATAGTGAAATGTCATCTACTATTAAATTAAACATTAATGATAAAGAAATAAAAATAGGTGAATTTCAATTTCATAAATCAAGTAGACAAGTATTAAAATTTAGATTTTGGGATGGATTCTTACAATTATTATTTTAGAAACGTTATAATTTGATCATAATAGTCTTTCGAAATTTCACAACCTTTATAGTTTCTATTTGTATTTTTGGATGCGATTGCCGTTGTTCCCGATCCTAAAAATGTATCTAAAACAACATCATTTTCATTAGAATGTTTTTTTATTAATTCTTCAAATAAAAGGAGACTCTTTTGAGTAGGATGACACCTTTTTTTACCACCTTGTAGTGGAAACATATAAATGGCATTATCATATTTACTATTAAATGTGGGTTTTGATTTTTTTATTCCTAGCAAAGCTATTTCGCGGCAATTTGTTAAATAATTAGTTGAACTATTCAAAGGTTGTGGATTAGTTTTAATCCATTCAATAAATCGGATTTGTTTAAACCCAACCTTTTCCATAATCGCTTTTAATGGCGTTATTTTCCAAATGTCAAAAAATATAATCGCTGTTCCACCATTTTTAAGCACTCTAAAATAGTGTTCAACAAATTTTTCTAATATTTCCATAGTAAACTCATTATCCCAATCACCATAATCAGTTACTACCGCATATTTTTTACCATAAATAGTGCCATATTTTAAATAATTTTTTTTTAGTTTTTCTAATTTTCGTGTTCGTTTAGCTTCCGCAATGTTATTTTCCACCATCCATTTTGTCCATTCTTCATCTGTTTTAAATTTTTTCCAATCTTCTTCACTTTTTAAATTCACTTTAGTTTTGTCGGATTCCTTAACTTTTTTAGCGTGTTCATCCATACCTGTTTTTCTAGAAGTAATATAGGGGGGATCTGTTAATACTAAATGTATAGAATTTGCCTCAATAGTTTCTAGATAACTAATTCCATCAGTGTGTTTTATTTCAGAAGTATCCGACATAATTTTATATGTATACATGTTTTATTTAAAAATCAATTTTAAAAATTAATATTATATTTTCTTTTTAATTCTTCAATTTTAGTGCGTTTATTATATTCATATTGTTCTTTAGATTTAGTGATAATATCTATTAGTTTCTCTTGGATAACTTCTAAAGATTCTACATAAAATTCAGTACCTTTGGTATCATTCTTTGTTTTTAAATTCCATCCAAGACAATTCATATCAGCAATCCATGATGTTTCAGCTCTTTCATAATAGTAAACATTATCATCTTGATAAATAACAATGTCACTATCTTCACTGGAATGATACTCATTACGGGCATATGACTCCATTCTTTGTTTAAAATTTGAGGTTTTACCTATTTTACAGATAGGATTTCCATACTTATAAATACCATACTCTTTCATCTGTTTTGTAGTTCTAATATATAAACATCCACTAAATTGTTTCTGTGTTGTTTCCCATAGTTTTAAATCTTCATTAAATGTAGTTTCATTTTCTTTCTGTTTAATCATACTTAATTTGTGTTTTATGATAGCTTGTTTTACGCAATCCATTATTTGTTTACGATTTAAATAAATTTTAAAATTCCGTTGAATTTTTTGGATAGAACTCATTTCTTCTGGAGTATATGTTTTATTTATGATAATATTAGTTTTCAAGATTTGAGCTTTTTTTTGTTGATCGCTTATATAGTCCTTATGCCATTTATTTCCCAAATTTGATAAATGACTATATAATGTTCGAGTCAGTAGTTTCAAATCCTCATTGATATCCCAACCATCTGTTCGTTTGATATGAGGTTTGGCAAATTTTTTGTATTGCGATTTTGTTAAATTAATAAATAATACTAAATTATTTTTAGTACCCCATTTTTCAATATCATCACAGTTTTCTTTGGCTATAAAATTGTCTTCCATTTGATAACGAATGCCGTGAACTTGTTCTAAATTAAAATTATCTTTAATTTCTTTTTTTCGTGTAGACTCTATACCAGGATTATCTGATTGCTTTGCAAAATCAAGATATTCAAATGAAAATTGAATGGGTTCATCAATTATACAAGGTCTTGTTTTATATCCTAATTTTGTTTTATCGGTTGTAGATGGTTTTTTAATTATAAGTTCATGAACTTCAACGTCATTATTATATATGCGTAATCGTGCCCCTTCTTCTCCTTTTTTATTAGGTGAATTATCTTTATTAGTATATCTAATATATTCCATTTTAATAGATAAATTTGTATGATGACTAAAAATATCGTTTAAACAATTATTGCCTGTTTTAAATACAAATTTTGTACCTAACGATACATCTGGATTTGAGTTATGAAACAAATTTGTTTGCGGTCTAATAATATCTCCTAAAAAAGTAAAAGTTAATTCTTCATTTATCATTTTTTTATTATACATAAATCCAAAATGTCGTTTAAGAGTATCAATAACATCCGAATCGGGAGAGTCCCAAGTAGTATCGTATGGCAATATCCAATATGAATAACCAGGTTCTGTGTTAAAATTATAATGTTTTTTAAAAGTAGTACTATTTCCTCTAATAATTTCTAATCCGAGACCACCTCCCAATCTATAAAATACCTCTTCTTTACTATCAATAATCCCAAATAGTTTTTGTTTAATAGATTCCGTCCATTGTTTCGCAGCGGTTCTGGCACCAGCACCAAAATAAGAGATGTTTTCTTGCGAAGAATCCCCTAAATTGCTACTATTTAATGAATTCTTATTACCTTCATTTAACCCCCCATCATTTCCTGATATAATGAGAAACGACTCCTCTTCAGATACCGGAAATTTAAATATATTAATAATAGTTGCTTCATAAGACATGTATGCCAAAATTTCGGAAAATATAGATTCATTATTTTTATATTTTAAAAGCCCCAATACCTTTTGTTTTAAGTTTAAAGAAATATCTAATTCTTCAACTTCATATGAATTGGCGTCATTATCCATAAAAGGCATAGTTGTTATACTATATATAACAAATAAAACTTTAAATCAATTTTCATGAATTAATGTTTATTTACATGACGCGTTGAATGATTTCATGAAATTTAAGTTGATTTTTTATTTTGGGTGGAAAAATTGGGAAAAATGAAAAAAAAATAAAATTGAATTACTATTATTATTTAGTAAATAAAAATATAAATAAAAATAACTATGGTTGAACATTGGATTATAAGGATCGGAAATGGTAATCATTTTATAAATAGTAGTAACTATAATATATGGGGTTTAAATTCTAAAGATAAAGGAAATACTAGTAAATTTATGAAAGAAGCCACAAATGGAGACATTTTATGGTTTATTACATCAGAATCAAATGGGAAAGCAATCGCTGTTGCTGTTTTTAAAGATATAAAAAAAAGAGACATAGGTCCACTGATAAGTTTTTCACTAACAAATGAAGAATTGGGATGGACGGATCATAATGGAGAGTGGGATATAGAAATATGTTTCATGGAATTATATAATATTAGTCAATTAACTATTTTAACACGAATAAAATCTCCTAGAACGTATAGAAGATATAGCGATAATATAGACAAAATACCGATTAATTTAATTGAAGAATATGAAAAAATTGTAAAATATAGTAAAATTACTAGACAAATGGAACCTCTAAACTAAACTAAACTAAACTAAACTAAACAAAACCATGTTAATTTATTGTTTCTACCTATTATTCAATAGCACTAATTCACATTCCTTTTTTTGTTGTTCGTACATTTTCTTTTCGCGGTCATCGAAGAAGTCGCGAAAGGTTTCATATCGCGATTGATTGATATCATTTAAATCTTCGCACATACTTTCATAGTGGGTATCCATGATAAAGTACTTTCCATCCATCAAATCATGGATAATCTCGTCTTTGTTTTTATAGACCCATTTATCTCCTGTAAATACCTTCATTTTATTATCGCGACTATTAGTTAATGATATATTTTTGTTTTCTGGTTTATCTTCACTAAAATGCACTTGTTCTATCATTTTCGGAATCATGCCATAAGGTCCACTCAATAATTTCGTTTTAAAAGAATCGGTTATATGGCTGAGATCTTCCTTGCCGAAACCATTTAATTTAATGTTTTGGGTATTCGTTTGCGAGTTAAAGGTGGTATTTCCAGCCTTATCTATTAATTTATCTATTTGTTTGTATAATTGTTTTTTTTCTTTCTTAAGTTCAACAATTACATTTTCAGCTTTATCTGGTATTTGCTTACAATAATGAATTTCATGTCTTCTCATGCTAGAAAAAGTATTGAAAGTTGCTTCACAATATTGACAACTATGTTTTTTTAAAGTTGTGTTC
>ENA-UZWU01001248-UZWU01001248.1-metagenome-genome-assembly--contig:-Day-4--1m-contig-1248_pt1 | contig 18107 bp, 33 predicted proteins | sample MGYA00260345_ERZ794905 | MGnify/ENA metagenome assembly ERZ794905
ATGGAAGCATATGGCGAACGTGATATGCACAACTTATTACGCTATATGATCTATCTTGTAGACTTCATGCGTGAGAATGATATTGTTTGGGGAGTAGGTAGAGGATCAAGTGTTGCTAGTTATGTACTATATTTAATAGGTGTACACAAGATAAATTCAATCCAGTTTGACCTGGATTGGCGTGAGTTCCTTAGATAAATACGTACATAATTCAATAGGAGAATTAATATGGCACAGAAAATGAAAGGTCAAAAGACCTATACATCAATGCAAGGTAAGAAAATTGATATGGACTTACTACGCAAGAAGAACGAACTAACACCAGCAGTAGGCAATGTCCGTGTAAATGCACGTGGCGATGAGCTAGGTGCAGGTGGAAAAATTATTAAAAAACGTGAAGACGTTGTTAAAGATTATTACAATAATTCATCAAGACCCGTTGCAGACGAACCAAGTCATTTAGAAACAAAAGTAGCAACTCCAGCACCAGCACCAGCTGTTGCAGAAACTACAAAAACAAGTTCTAAAAAAACATCAAAAGCTCAACAGAAAGTAGAAGCTACAAAGTTAACTAAAGAAGAGCAGGAAATGTTTGATGAGTGGGTTGAAGACGAAGAAGGTAACTTTACAAAAAAGGATAGTTAAAAGAAATGAAATCATTTGATGGTGATGCAAATCCTGTTGGCAATCGTGTATTTGTAAAAGAAATGCACTTTGGCGAACAAAAAACTAAAAGTGGTCTAATTATTATGGACGACGATGGTAAAACTCGAGGCATTTATCCTCGATGGTCACAGGTACATGCTAAAGGACCTGAAAACAATGACCCATATGATGTTGGTGATTGGATTTTAGTAGAGCATGGACGATGGACTCATGCATTTAAGCTCAACGATGTTGAACTTAGAATGGCAGAAGCAGAAGCAGTAATTGGATGGGCAGACGAGCGTCCAAACAGTGTTCAAATTGGTGCAGAATATAGCGATGGTGAACACGCTACTATTGACCCAAGTTCATTTATAAATCAATAAGAGGTAAACATGGGCGTACATTACGGACCAACAGCAGAGACTAGAGAACAAAATAATGTAAATGTAGAAGTAACTCCATTTGCAGATCAACAATCCTTTATGGAAGCATGTGATCAAACAACAAAGCAGTATAATTCAGATCAGTATGACCTGTATCTGAATCTTATCGATGAAGAAGTAGAAGAACTAAAAGAAGCACTCGAAGCACACGATCGTGTAGAACAATTAGATGCATTAATTGATATTTTAGTTGTTACAATTGGTGCTATACACTCCGGTGGATTCGATGGTGAAGGTGCATGGAAAGAAGTAATGGGTACAAACTTTGCTAAAGTTAACTCATTTACAGGTAAAGTTACCAAAAGAGAAGATGGTAAAGTACTAAAACCAGCAGGATGGCAGGCGCCTAAACTTAGACCACACGTAAAAGCCTAAAAAAAACATAAAAAACACTTGACAGAAAGCCTCTTTTGTGCTATTATAATACAGTAAGTAAAATAATAGGCAAGAGAGGCTTTATGATGAAAAAAACAATGTTAGTGGACGCAGACGGCGTTCTATTTAATTGGGAATATGCGTTCAATTTATATATGGAAGAGCATGGTTTTGAAGAAACCGTTGATGCTCGATTGAAATATTCAATAGGTGAGCGTTACAATATTTCCAACAACCAAGGACACACAATGGTCCGGCACTTTAACGAAAGTGCTATGATTGGTTTCTTGCCAGCATTACGTGATGCAGTAGAATATATTACAAAACTTGCCGACGAAGGTTGGGAGTTTAAGTGTATTACAAGTCTCAGCACAAACAAATATGCACAAGACTTACGTCAAAAGAACTTAGATAAAGTGTTTGGAGAAGGCACGTTTACTGAACTTATTTGTTTAGCAACTGGCGCTGATAAAGACAAAATACTAAGACAGTTTGAAGGCAGCAACCTTTGGTGGGTTGAAGACAAAGTAGAAAATGCAACAGCCGGCGCAAACGTTGGTTTACGTCCGCTAGTTATGGAACATGGTTACAACATGAACGATGATACTTGGCCGAGAGTAAAGAACTGGAGCGAAATATATGACATCGTAACAGGAGAACTTGTATGAAATTACCAACACAATTGTCAGGATTAGGTACTACTGGACTAACTGGTATTACTTTGATGACATTGCACATCACAGGATACCTAACAGGATGGGCATGGCCTTTATTATATATATTCTTAATTATTTCGGGTATCGGACAAGAAAATAGGAGAGGCTAAATGGCACAAATTCATGGTATGATCGACTTAGAGACACTAGATACGCAACCTAGTTGTACTGTACTAAGTCTCGGAGCAGTAAAATTTAACGCCTTAGACGACAGTGAACCACATTCAGAGATGTATTTTAAGATTTGTGTAGACGATCAAGATCGTTTGGGTCGAACCACAAGTGATGATACAATCGAATGGTGGAGCAAACAAGATCCTAAAGCATTAGACGAAGCATTTGACCAAACAGGTGCAATTAGTGTAGATGAAGCACTGCGTCGAATTACTAAATGGATGGTTGGTGTTGATGTATTATGGGGTCATGGATATGGCTTTGATATTACAATTTTAGAAAATATGTTTAAAATGGGTGAGAAGCCTACCCCGTGGCACTTTTGGCAAGTTAAAGATAGTAGGACTTTATTTACTATGTGTGAAAAAGATCCTCGTAAAGTTCTTCAACAACAAGATTTACATAATGCCCTTGCTGATGCATATTTTCAAGCAAGAGGCGTACAATTAGCATATAAACAATTAGGAGTGTTAAAATGATGGCACAACAGAACAAACCCGGCAGCATGACTGAAGAACAACTACAAGAATACTTAGACAAAGGTGGTAAAATTACAGTATGTGAGCCTGGAGCACGTACTGAAGACATTAGTTTTAAAGGTGGTTTCTACGGTAAAAAAACAAAAAAAGATGATGAGTAATGATACGTTGGTATGACTTTCCGGCGGCTATAGTATATGCATATCTTATTATGTATTTCTTCTTTACAATTCCTATCTTTGGTGCTATACTAGCATATATGATATACGAAGTATTATGGGGACAGGTATACTGTCAAATTAGATTAATGCAGGAGAACAAATGAAAGAATTATGGGTAGAAAAGTATCGACCTAAAACAGTAAATGGTTACGTATTTAGAGATGATGCACAACGTAATCAAGTAAATACTTGGATTAAAGAAAAAACTATTCCGCATCTGCTGTTTAGTGGTAATGCAGGTATTGGTAAAACAACTCTTGCTAAACTATTGTTTAATGAACTTGAAGTAAATGATTTAGATATACTTGAAATAAACGCATCACGAACAAACTCAGTGGACGATGTACGTGATAAAATTGTAAACTTTGTACAAATGATCCCATTTGGGGACTTTAAGGTTGTATTACTTGATGAAGCAGACTACTTATCTCCAAACGCTCAGGCAGCGTTGCGGGGTGTTATGGAAGAGTATCATACTACTGCTCGTTTCATTCTTACTTGTAACTATCCAAATCGTGTTATACCCGCTTTGCATAGTAGGTGTCAAGGTTTCCACATTGCTAGGATTGACCAAACTGAGTTTACGGCTAGAGTTGCTGAAATACTTATTAATGAAGGTGTTACTCCTGATTTGGATACACTCGATACCTATGTAAAAGCAACTTATCCAGACTTGCGTAAGTGTATTAACACAGTACAAATGAATAGTGTCGACGGCATTCTTACTAAACCTAATGAAGGCGATACAGGCGAAAGCGACTGGAAGATTGAAATGGTCGAACTGTTTAAAGCAGGTAAGATCCAAGCGGCACGTAAACTATTGTGCGGAGCAATTCGTCCAGAAGAAATGGAAGAAGTATATCGTTGGTTATATGACAATATTGAGTTGTTCGGAAATGATGAACAACAAGACAAAGCCGTGATAATTATTAAGCAAGGGTTAGTAGATCACACACTAGTGGTTGATCCTGAAATTAATTTAGCCGCGGTGCTAATAAAACTATCGAGATTGTAAGTGAAAACACGTAAACAACTGAAAAATATGGGCTTAATTGCTAGTAAAAAGAAAACAGATCAAATGATAAGGGTTGGCAGTGTTATTAGTACGCTATTCATTCTTTATGTAATATTCAGCGTGGTAGGACAATAGCATGACATACCTTGTAACTGACAACTGTATTAAATGTAAACATACAACGTGTGTTGAAGTATGTCCAGTTGATTGTTTTTATGAAGGTGAAAACTTTTTAGCAATCAATCCAGATGAATGTATTGACTGCGGTGTATGTGTACCAGAATGTCCTGCTGAGGCGATTGTGCAGGATAGTGAACTACCAGATGATCAAAGATCATTTTGGTTAAAAATAAATCAAGAAGTTTCAGACTGGAATGTAAACATTACAGATGAAAAAGATCCGATGCCAGATGCTGAGAAGTATGACGGAGAACCAAATAAGTACGAAAAATATGGGATTATTCCCATAAAGGAGATAAGTTGATGGGCAAAGGAAGTAAACAACGACCTAGAGCAATTGATACAAAACGTTTTGATAGCAACTGGGACGCAATTTTTAATAAAAAGAAAGCTGATTACAAAGAAGTGCAACAGGATATTACTGAGCTAAATGGCGATGGTAATAGAACTCGTGGAAGGAACGGCGAAGACAATGATAAAAGCAATTCTAGCATGTGATGATTACGGTGGTGTAAGTAAAAACGGTACACTACCTTGGCCACATAACTCAACAGACCTTAAATGGTTTAAAGATAATACAGCAGGACATATTGTTATAATGGGATCTACCACATGGGACGATCCACACATGCCAAGGCCTTTGCCTAAACGTACTAATGTACTAGCAACCACACGCAAGGATGATTATCCGGGTGCTGATATTTATATTAGTGGTGATTTAAATAATGAAATTAAACATATAGAATATTTAAACGAAGGCGTTATCACTTGGATTATAGGCGGCCCTAAAATTATTGAACAAACACTAGGAATTATTGACGAATTTTATATTAGTCGTATTCCAGGTGCATATGCATGTGATACATTTTTACCTATGAAGAAAATTGAAAGTTTGTTTAAAGTTAAATGGGAAGAAGATCATGATGAGGTCAAATTTCAAATAATGGAGAAGAGAAAATGTTAGAATATATAATTGGTGGTATAATTACAGTGATTATGTTCAAAGTACTTTGGGAATCAACTTTGATGATAGACGAACGCAAGGCTCGATTCCGTGCAGGCACACACGACTATTACGACAACAAGATTGAAAAGGATGACCATGAGACAATATCTTGAAGCACTTAGAGATATTTTAGAAAACGGTGAAGATGTAAGTGACAGAACAGGCGTAGGTACACGCACAGTATTTGGATATCAAATGCGTTTTCCTCTAACGTACAGTAACTTTCCGGCTGTAACTACAAAGAAACTTGCATGGAAAAGTGTAGTAGGAGAACTACTATGGTTCTTAGAAGGATCAACATCTGAACCTAGACTAGCAGAAATTACACATGGCGACAAGACAAAGAATACAATTTGGACAGCTAATTTTAAAGAACAAGGTGTAGCATTAGGATACACAGACGGAGAGCTTGGTCCTGTATATGGTTCGCAATGGAGAGACTTTAACGGCGATGGCGTAGATCAAATTGCATCTGTTATAGATCAACTTAAAAACAATCCTGACAGTAGACGTATTATTGTAAGTGCGTGGAACCCAAGTAAGTTAGACAAAATGGCGCTACCTCCATGTCATGCATTTGCACAGTTTAAAGTAATAAACGGAAAACTAAGTTGCCAACTGTATCAACGTAGTGCAGATATGTTCTTAGGTGTGCCGTTTAACATTGCATCATATAGTCTACTCACACATATGTTAGCACAAATTTGCAATCTAGAGCTAGGTGAATTTATATGGTCAGGCGGTGACTGTCATATTTACAATAACCATATGGATCAAGTTAAAGAACAATTAGAACGTGCGCCTAAAAACGGACCTATATTAGAAATGCCTGAGTTTAGTACCCTAGAAGAACTATTAGCAACTAAGACTGAAGATTATAAACTGGTAGGTTATGATCCAATGCCAAGTATAAAGGCGCCTATGGCTGTATGATTATCGATAAAGCAGATCCGCAACGATCTGTAGAAGAAAAGTTTGCTTGGTGGCCTATACGTAGTGGATCTCGTAAACGTATATGGCTTAACAAATATTATATACAACACACATATTATGACAACTTAGGAAAGCCGCCTATCAAAGGGCGTAGCTGGACATACATATGGACTAAGAATGAATATCTATTGGAACAACTAAAAAGATGAAAGACTATCGTGACCGTAAATGGAACAGTTTAACACAATTCAAAGAATACTTAGAAAAAAATACTAAAGAAAAAGTAAAATACTTTGACGGTATGTCACTTCGTACTAATCAAGGAACATATGGATTAGCAGCTGGAGAACTTTCTTTTAAGGAGAAAAAGTGAAACAGAAGTTTATAGAAGCATATATGGACGTAGCAGAACGCTTTGCCCAACTAAGTTCAGCAAAAAGACTACAAGTGGGTGCTATTGTTGTAAAAGATGATAGAATTATAAGTATTGGTTATAATGGAATGCCTAGTGGATGGGATAATTGTTGTGAAGATACTATACAGCATCACGAATTAGGAACATGTACTACAGTTACAAAAGCTGAGGTACTACATGCAGAAAGCAATGCAGTTTCTAAACTTGCCAAAAATAGTGAGAGTGGGTTGGGCGCAACAATGTTTGTTACACATTCACCTTGTATGGATTGTGCTAAACTAATCTATCAAAGTGGAATTGCCACTGTGTACTACAAGCATGATTACCGTAGTACACAGGGCATTGAGTTTTTAGAAAAATCTAAATTAGAAGTGATCAAAGTCTAATTATTCATCTCCATATACTTGAAGTACTTCTTTAACTGCATTGTGTCTTTCAATGTCTCCTTGCTCGAAGCGGACTACGTCCAAATGTGCTGAATTAGATTGGTTTAGCAATGTAACAAAATCGATTAAACCGTTGTCTTGTAAACGGTCTGCTTGGGCTAAGTCGCCCGTTACTGCCATCATTGAATGCTCGCCAAGTCTTGTTAATAACATCTTCATTTGATTTGGAGTTGCGTTTTGCATTTCGTCAGCAAGTATAAATGCTGATTTAAACGTTCGTCCTCTCATAAATGCTAGTGGGGCAATTTCGATAATACCTTCTTCGATCATGCCTTCAATTTGACGTGCATCAAAATACTCACGTAATACGTCAAATATAGGTCTTGTCCAAGGCGCCATTTTTTGTTCTAGCGTTCCTGGTAAGAAACCTAAATCTTCGTCAACTGACACTGCTGGTCTGGTAACGATGATCTTATCGACTTTTCCTTCTTTAAACATTTTTACAGCCGCTTGTACAGCTAACAGTGTTTTTCCTGTTCCTGCCGGCCCGATGCCAAAGACTATATCTTTCGACGGGTCTAACAGTTTAAGTACATACGATTCTTGATGTTTATTTCTTGGAAGTATCTCTACATTTTGCTTTTTTTGATGTGTTTTGAAATTAATTACATTACTGTAATTCGTTGCGTTAGCGTCCTTTGAACGCTGTTTCCTTTTTGCACCCATTAAGTCCTCCTATGATGAGTTTGGATCACGTAGGCCTATTTCATGTTCATAGGAACATGTTTGTCCTACAAAAGTATTTACCATTTCATAACGAGAGAAAACTACGTGGTAATGAATGTAAATACGATAAATAAGTATAAGCTGGAGATTAAACAAATGTACGATAGTTTAGAAATAACAAAAAATGTAGAAAGCATTTACGGTAGTGATACTGCATTCACTGTCTTAAAAGATTATGAACGTGTATTAGATGATTTAGATCTATACGTATACGATAATTGGGAAGATGGAGAACTTGCAATTGGTCCTAAAATTGACCGTCATTGGGTAACATGTTCTTTTATTTGGCCAAGAGAAAAAATGCCTGATCCAATGGGCGGCAAAAGACTTACCGACTACGACTGTAAAGTCAAGTATAAAAAAGATGACTTAGTTGTTCCACGTAAAATTGAATCTCCAGATGACTATCGCCCAGGAACACGTAAAGGTAAATTAGATCGTAAACCTATTTGGATGGTTGAGATACAAATACCAAAAAGTTTACTAGCAGAAATATATAGCGGCGCACTAGAAAAAACAGTATTAGATCCTGCTAATCAAATTGCAGGACAACAAGAAGCACAGGAAGCAGATGCAGCAATGACTGCTCCAGAAGAAGGAGCAGCAGTATAATGGGACTAAGAAAACACGATCTTAAAGATATGGTTTATAAAGTTTTAGAAATTGATTCGTATAAATCTAAAATGGGTGAAGATTCTGATATAGTTACATTATGTTTTAGTGTAAAAGAAATGAACGCTGCTAAAGACTTAGAAAACTTTTTAGAATCTGGTTACGAATTTGTTTTAGATGCAGATGCTACAGCAGGCGAACAGTCAGACGGTACTTACAAAGTGTTTGTAGAAATAGAACGTAACAGACACGTACCAGAACAAATTATGGAAATTGCTACTGGTGTTAAAAATCTTACTGGATTAAATTTAAAATATAGATACCGTAAGAACTTTACATCACATGATTTACAACAAGAAGTTTTAGAAAAAAGTATTCCTTTAGATAAGGAATCGTACGAGTCATATATATCAGAAGGCAACTATATAGACTTTTTTAATAAGAGCTTTTTAAGTGAAAGTTATGTACTTGGTAATGTATTAACTTTGAAAAAACAGTACGCAGATGCTATTAAATTTAAGATAATTGATTTTGGGCCAACAATTGAAACGATTGACTCAATAACAGAATCTTTTAATGCTGATGATTTTGCAGAAATTATCTTTCTGTCTAAGTATATCGGCGACTACAATATTACTAAATATGGAAACAAACTAACTTTTGATAGTGGCGAGAATACACTTGTTGCTGAAAGAGTTATAACATAAAGGAAAGAAAATGAGTTTTGATTTTGAATTCACCGCCGATCACCTAGCGAAAATTATTCCGGGCAATAAAACTGTTGATGCATGGTATGATGCATTAGTTGACATTATGCCTAAATATGGTATTACAACTGAACGTAGAGTAGCACACTTTTTAAGTCAGTGCGCTCACGAAAGTAATAACTTCCGAAGTTTAGAAGAAAATTTAAACTACTCAGCAAAAGCACTACGTGCAGTATTTGGACGTTACTTTGGACCAGCACCAAAGCGTGATGCAGATGAGTATCACAGACAACCAGAAATGATTGCAAATTATGTATACATGGACGAGTATCGTAAGTACAAAATGGGTAACACAGAAGATGGCGATGGATGGAGATTCCGTGGCCGTGGACTAAAGCAATTAACAGGACGTGAAAACTATACACGTTTTGGTAATAGTGTTGACATGACAGCCGAAGAAGCAGCAGAATATGTTGCTACACCAAAAGGTGCTGTAGAGTCAGCTTGTTGGTTCTGGGATACAAACAAACTAAATGACATTGCAGACGGCGACGATGTTAAAAAGATGACTAAGAAAATTAACGGCGGTTCAATTGGCTTAGATGATCGTAAAAAGCGTTATATTAATGCTATGGAAGTACTAGGTTTGAGTGCAGAAGATGTTGCTGGCGACGACGATGACATACAAGATATCTTAGATGATATTGGTGTACTACGTAAAGGTGCTAAAGGCGAAGGTGTTAGAATAATGCAGGAAGCATTAGGCATTGGTGCAGATGGCGACTTTGGTCCAGGTACAGAACGTGCATTAAAAGAATGGCAAACAGCAAATGGCTTAACAGCAGACGGAGTAGCCGGACCTGCAACCTTTGCAAAGTTGTTAGACTAAGTACAATATATGTTCAGTTCAATTAAAATTGCTATGATAGTTGTTGCTCTTGCTACAGCAGGAGGCGGCTTCATACATTATAAAACAGTTAAGGCTGATTTAGAAACAGCAAAGGCTAATAATATATTATTAGAACAATCAATTGGTGAACAACAGGCTGTAATTGAGCAGCAAAAGAAAGACTTTACTGCTATACTAGCAGCAAATGATACTTTAAAAGAACAGAATCAAGTGTTGCAGAGAGAATTTGCTGCACTTGATCAGCGTTTTAATAAAATCAACGGTCGAGGTGAAGTACGTGATATAGGCAAACTTGCAGTTGAACGTAGTAGATCAATTGAACGTGTTATAAACGGTGCTACTGTAAAAGCAATGAGATGTGTAGAAATTGCTATGGGATCGCCGCTAACGGAGAAAGAAGAAAATGCAACTAAGAAGTCTGAAATCAATTCTGAATGCCCCTCTATTGCTAATCCTAATTACGTTCCTTATTAGTGGATGTAGTACAGTACAAAAACTAGACGTATTTAAAACTGAAGTAGAACGAGCACCTCTTAATCTTCCTAATCCGGAAACACCTAAACTTGAACAACTTAGATGGACTATCATCACTAGCGAAAACGCAGCAGAAGTATTTGCTAAAATGCAAGAGCAAGGTAAAGATCCTGTGTTGTTTGGCCTAAGCGATGATGATTATGAATTGTTATCCAAAAACTTTGCACAAATACGTAATTATATGCTGCAACAAGGCATGACTTTAGAGCAGTACAGAGAATACTATGAAGGTAACGATAACACTACTGATGACACTAATAATAATTAGTTGTTCTTCTAAACCTATTTGTACCTTAGATCCTAGTGCTACAATTCATGAAGAAAAATTGTCTCCCAGAGCAACAATAAATTGTTCCTTTTAGGGGTTGACTGTAAAGAATAGTTTTGTTATACTATTAAAATAATAACTAAAAATTATGGCATATTCAAATAAAGTAGTTGAGCGGTTTGAAGACGTTCTCAACAACCCAGCAAGACACGGCGTGGGCCGTTTTGATCCAAAAGACCCTAATGTAGCAACAGGCATGACCGGTGCGCCAGCATGTGGCGATGTTATGAAACTTGATCTTAAAGTAGATCCTGATACTGACGTTATTTTAGATGTAAAATTTAAAACATACGGTTGTGGTAGTGCTATAGCAAGTTCAACAATGTTTGTTGAAATGCTTAAAGGTATTACAATGACTGAGGCTTTGGAAATAAAAGATAAAGATATAGCAGAAGCATTAGAACTACCGCCTATTAAGTTACATTGTAGTGTATTAGCAGAAGATAGTATTAAGCAAGCCCTCAGAGATTGGGACGAAAAGAAAGCAAAACGTAGACATAATGGTGGTCCTGAGTAGTTAACTAAATACTCAATGAAACAATTCATTTTAACAGCTATAATTGCTATACTATCAGCGTGTTCCGCCGAATCATCAAAAAACCAACCTAGTATAAATCCAACGTACATTGCAGTCCAATATTTAGGATTAAATGAACGTATACATAGACAACAATTACATGAAGTTATTGGAGTAGACCCTGTACATGTACAGTGGTGTGCGGCATTTGTTAATGCTGTCCTTAAAGAAAGTAAAATACCAAATAACGAGCTACATGATTATCATTTAACAGCAAGATCTTTTTTTGATTGGGGAGTTACTGTTAGTAAAGAGGACATAAGAACAGGAGACGTTGTTATATTTCCAAGAGGCAGACAAGGATGGCAAGGACATGTTGGATTCTTTTTAAAGAAAGAGATTGTAAATGGAGTTGAATACTACCATATAATAGGCGGAAATCAATCTAATAGAGTAGATATAGATCTATACAGATCTAGTTATGCAATCGGTATTCGTAGGCATTCTGTATAAATACTACTATAAAGAACGAGGGGCTTTTATGTGGGAAATGATTGAACAAATGGCGAGCAATCGTCTATGGATTTATACAGCACTAGCTGGATCAGTGTTTGGAGCAGGATTTTTATTCTGGTTCAAAGATACAAGAATGGCAACATGGGCAGTACAAAAGTTTGATGCCACACTAGAATACCTAGCAGTACGTTGGGGTTGGACATGGTTACAAAATGATCCAAATGCTTGGCGTGTAAAATATCCTAAAATAACATCTAAAATTGATGAGCTTGAAGAGCGCATCAAACATCTCGAAGGGAAAAAATAATGAGTGAAGCAGAAGTAAAAGCAGCAGGGCACCATCCAGCAGATACAAACGGTGATGGTAAAGTTTCAAAAGAAGAACAAGCAATGTACTTAGAGTTCAAAAGAAAAGAGCTAGAAGATGCAGACTTGCGTAGAGACGCAATGCGTAACATGGCTTGGTTTGCAATGTTTGGTATGTTGTTATATCCATTTGCAGTAGTTGTTGCTGTACTAGCTGGTATAGATACAGCAGGTAAAATCCTAGGCGATATGGCTCCAACATACTTTGTTTCAGTAGCAGCAATTGTAGCAGCATTCTTTGCTGGTAATGCATACTCTGATAAAAAGAAATAATCAGTAACCAAAAAATAATATTCTAAGTAGTCTGTACGATAAGTAATTGTATGGACCACTATAACACACTCAATATTAAAAAAACAGCGTCATCAGACGAAATCCGCAAGGCATATAAAAAGATGTCTATGAAACATCATCCTGATCGCGGGGGTGATGAGAAAATATTCAAAGAAGTTAATCAAGCATATCAAACATTAAGTAATGCTGAACGTAAACAAATGTACGATCAGTATGGTACTGATGATCCACAACAAGCAGGAGCACAAGGCTTTGGTCAAAATCCATTTGGATTTGGTGGGCAAGGCAATATGAATGACATGTTTTCACAATTCTTTGGACAGGGCTTTGGCGGACAAGGACAAAGAAGAACACCTGTAAATAGAGATATACAAATTGTCACTGATATTACTTTAGAAGAAGCATATAACGGATGTAATGTGCCACTAAAGTATCAAACAGGATCACGTAAAATTGAACAAGTGTCTGTTGAGTTACCAGGAGGAGTACAAGCAGGACAAACTGTTAGATACAAGAACCTTGGAGACGATGCTGATAATAGGTATCCAAGAGGTGATTTATTAGTTAAGATAAGAATAAAAAATCACGCTAAATGGATACGCCAAGGAAGTGATTTATACTGCGAGGAAAACGTTAATGTATTTGATATGATGCTAGGATGTCATATAACTATAAAATTAATTGACGGTAAGAGTATTAACTTAAAAATACCAGCTGGTACTAATGCAGGAGCAAAGTTTAATGTTCCAAATAAAGGTATGCCTAACCCTAGAGGTGGACAATTAGGTAATGCTATTATTATTGTGAAGCCTATTATTCCAAGTATTGATCAACCAGAATTACGAGAACAAATTAACCAAATAAAGAATAAAATACATCTTGACTTTTAATCTGTAGATGTTATAATTTAACTTATACAAATAGCACACTAATAAGGAAACACTATAAATGGTAGAACCTAGCAAGCAATTACAACTTGTCTTTGAAAAGGCAATTAAAGATGCACAAAAACTTCGACACGAATATATAACACTGGAGCATTTAGTGTTTGCAATGATGTGTGAACAAGAATTTGAAACTGTGGTTAAGGGCTATGGTGTAGATCCAGTCTTTATTAAAAAGAATCTTGAGAACTATTTAAAAACACAATGTGATAACATTAAGATAGAAGCTGAAATTACAAAGTATAAGCCTAAGAAAACTCCAACTGTAGAACGTGTTCTAAACAGAGCATTTACACAAGTATTGTTTATTGGTAGGAATAATATTGAACTAAGCGATGTATTTCTAAGTGTACTTAATGAAAAGAAATCAATCGCAACGTATTGGATTGAGAAGGCAGGAGTATCAAAAGAATCATTTAGCGAGTATATTAGTACTGAAGTTGAATCCGAAATGGAAGACGAAGAGATGTCCGGCGCGATGCAAAAAGCTCTACGTGCATTCACTACTAACTTAAATGACGAAGCTAAGAAAGATAAAATTGATCCTATTATTGGTCGTGCAGACGAGCTAGAAAGTATTGCTTTGTCCTTAGGACGCCGTAATAAAAATAATGTAATCTTAGTCGGTGATCCGGGCGTAGGTAAAACTGCTATTGCAGAAGGTCTTGCATACAATATTATTAACGACAATGTGCCACCTTTCTTGCAAGAGTATGAAGTATACAATTTAGATATTGGTGCTATGCTTGCTGGTAGTAAGTACCGAGGCGACTTTGAAGAAAGATTAAAACTAGTTATCAAAGCATTAGAGAAAAAAGGTAAAACTGTAATGTTTATTGATGAAGCACATATGATGAACGGTGCAGGCGCCGGTGGTGGAGACAAGACTAATGATCTTGCAAACATGCTAAAGCCAGCGTTGAGTAAAGGTACAATTAAAGTAGTTGCATCAACAACATGGGAAGAGTATCGTAAGAGCTTTGAGAAAGATCGTGCGTTGATGCGTAGGTTCCAACGTGTAACAGTTGATGAACCGACAGCAGAAGTAACAAAAGATATCTTACGCGGCATTAAAAAATACTACGAAGACTATCATCAAACTAACATTACTGAGCAAGCCATTGAAGCGGCTGTTAAGTTATCAATTAAATATCAAAGTGATAAGAAGTTACCAGATAAAGCAATTGACTTAATTGATGTTGCATGTGCTAGATTCAAACTTAAAGATCCAGAAGTAGAAAAACTTGTAACAGAAGAAGAAGTACAGTTTGAACTTGCTAAAATGATTAATATGCCAATAGAAAATATTGCAGAAAAAGAAACATCAGGACTAGCAAACTTAGACCACAACTTGAAAGCAGAAGTATACGGACAAGATGATGCTATTGATTCAATTGTTGATAAGATTTTTGTAGCACAAGCAGGACTTAAATCAGATGATAAGCCTGTGGGTTCATTTGTGTTTATGGGTCCAACTGGCGTAGGTAAAACTGAAACTGCAAAACAATTAAGTTCACAGCTAGGTGTAAAACTTGTTCGCTTTGATATGTCAGAGTATCAAGAAAAGCACAGTGTTGCTAAACTAATTGGTTCGCCTCCTGGGTATGTTGGATTTGAAGACAATGCAGGACAGTTAATTACTAAGTTACAGGAACATCCTAATTGTGTATTACTGTTAGATGAGATTGAAAAAGCACACCCAGATGTTTCACAAATATTATTGCAACTTATGGACAATGGTAAAATTACAGGTAGTAATGGTAAAGAAGCAGATGCAAGAAATGCTATTCTAATTCTTACAACTAACCTTGGTGCTAAAGATGCAGATAAAAATGCAATTGGCTTTAATGATGACATTGAAAAAGAATACCAAGACACTGAATTAAAGAAATTCTTTAGCCCAGAGTTCCGTAACAGACTAGATGGCATCATTACATTCGGCAAGTTGAGCAAAGAAGTAATGCTTAAAATTGTTGGTAAGTTCCTTGTTGATCTTAAGAAAATGGTCACAGACAAAGGTGTTGCTATTGTTGTTAGCGACGAAGCATTAGACTACTTAGTAGATAAAGGATTTGATCCCAAGATGGGTGCGAGGCCATTACAACGAGTAATTGATAATGAAATCAAACGTCCGTTATCTAAAGAATTGCTGTTCGGAGAATTAAAGAACGGTGGAACTGTGACTGTTAAAGTAAACTCGGACGGCTTAGAATTAGAATGTGTCGAGCAATCTCTTGTTGAACTTTGAATCAAATAAGTTATTCTATAACAAGTATTTGTATAAGTTTGTTTTTAGTAACTCTCTAGCAATAATTTTTAGAGATAAAAACTTTAATTATGCTAAAGAAGTATTAGACGACTTACATTATAAAGCAGAAAAAGGCAAGTCTTTAGTTAGACTTGCTGGTTACCGGCACTTTAATGTATCAAAATCTGAATTCCATGAGTGTGTATCATTGTATCATGAATTTAGAAGTACTTCAGTAGATTATAAATTTAGAATTGAAAATCCTTGTATACATGTGTATTGTAATGATAAAGCATGGATGCTAAACCTTGCTACTAAAATAGATACAGCTCTTGAATTTTGGCAGCCAGCCGCTAATGTAGTTAAGTACTTACAACCAAATGTAATACTAGTAGATAAACATACCGGATATGATTATAAGGTTACACTAGGAGATTTTAAGGTTGACAGTGGATTTTCTAATTGGATAGATAATAATCTTAATAAAATAAAAATAGGATCTGTTGCTAGACAACAAATAGCTAGTAATGGATATTGTGCAAACTTTTATTTTTATGTACGTGATGAACGTGTATTAAATCTTATTAAGTTGATAATTGCTCCGTCAATACGCAGAATAGATAAATTAGTTTGTAAGCAAGATATTGATAAATAATAGTATGCCGAATAATAGTAAAACAATAGTAACAACTCAAACACATCCAGATGATAGCACAGTTCAATCATATACTGGAGATAAATTTAAAGCTGACGGTTTTTATGGCCGAGCAGACGGATTTCATACTGTCCAACTTAATTTAAATAGTTTCACAGGTGAAGTAACCATACAAGGATCACTAGAAGTTGATCCACAATCAAGTGATTGGTTTGATGTAACTTTACAAACCAATACTAGCGTAACTGGAACTGTTGATACTACTGGTGCTATATCAGTAGGTTCAAGTGTTGCGATAACTGAGCTTACTTACTCCGATACTACATCAAATAGTAATTTTAATTTTATTGGAAACTATGTTTGGGTTAGAGCAATAGTTAACAACTGGACTTCGGGTACAGTTGAAAGCGTAATGCTGAACTACTAAGGATTTAATAATGGCACAAAGACAAATTAATATAGGATCAGCAGAGGTAGCAGGAGACGGAGAAAGCCTGCGCACAGCATTTAATAAAGTAAATGATAACTTTAATGAAGTCTACCTTGATCTAAGCGAAGTAGAATCGTTTGACGGCAACTATAACAGCCTAACAAACTTACCAGATCTTTCCGGATATGCACTTACAGCAAACACTTTTAATGGAGACTATAGTAATTTAGCTAATAGACCTACACTGTTTAGTGGTTTATACGGAGACTTAACAGGTGCTCCTAGTGTTCCAGCGCAGATAGGAGACTTATCAGATGTTAACATAACTGGTGTTACAGATGGCCAAATACTTGCATTTGATGACAGCACCGGATCATTCATTAATGTTGCAGCACCAACCGGTGGTAGTGGAAGTAGCGATGCAGATACATTAGACGGTCAAGATGGTACATACTACTTAGATTACGGAAACTTTAATAATACACCGACTATACCAGTAGATATAAACGAGTTAACTGATAATACTAGTTTGTTATCAGGCGGCGCAAGCGGCCCAGATTTTAATACTATTAGCGTAACTATAAATGATGAAACAGATCCGCAAAGTATAGCAGACGCACTAAACGATCTAATATCACAACTCCAAGGCTTATAAGGAAATACAATGGAACATTTTGTAAGAATAATTTTTGAAAAAAACAATAGTATAACTGAAAGTTTAGACGAATCTATCTTTCCAAACAACGAGTTACTTGAAACTGATCAAGGTGCAAGTGTATACCATATACCATTAGCAAGAGAATTATCAGAAGAAGAAGCTGAAGCATATGCTGATAAACTATCTAACTATATGTTTGAACAGGGACTTGATGATTTTGATATTGAAATCAGCACAGATAATGATATTATCGAAGACGAAGAAACATACGAAGATGACGATGAATTTTACGAACAGTACGGAGTTATGTGGTATAACGATGATGATGACCCGATAGACGAAGCAGAATATCAAGGACGTAAAGTTAAACTGGGCAAGCCTATGCAAGGTGATGTTAAAAAATTTAAAGTATATGTTAAAGATCCTAAAACAGGTAACGTAAAGAAAGTAAACTTCGGTCACGGTGGATCAAGTGTCAAAGGCAAAGCAATGAAGATTAAAAAATCTAATCCTGCACGTAGACGTTCATTTAGAGCAAGACATAACTGTGATAACCCAGGGCCAAGAACAAAAGCAAGATATTGGAGTTGTAGAAAATGGTAAAATCAGTA
>ENA-UZWU01009595-UZWU01009595.1-metagenome-genome-assembly--contig:-Day-4--1m-contig-9595_pt1 | contig 17959 bp, 20 predicted proteins | sample MGYA00260345_ERZ794905 | MGnify/ENA metagenome assembly ERZ794905
TAAAATAATAAAATAATAAAATAATAAAATAATAAAATAATAAATTTAATTATTAAGACAAATATTTGAATTATATAAAATTGAATATTTAAGACATTTTAAAATATTTAAAAATATCTTAAATTTAATATGAAATGGCAGAAAAAGATTATAAAGAAGATTATATCGAAATATTAAGAGAATTAGAATTTATAAATAGAAAATATGAAAAACATCCATTTAAAGCAAATATATACAAAAAAGGTTTAAATGCATTAAATAATTTTGGCGATAAATTAACAAATTCAACACAAATAATAAATTTACCCAATATTAGTAGCGCAATAATATCAAAATTAGATGAATTTATTAAAACAAATAAAGTAAGAGAATTAGAAAGATTACGCGAAAAATATCCAGAATCAAAATTATTAATCGAAGAAGAAAAAATACATCAAAAAAAGAAAGAAGTATTTTTACAAATACATGGAATAGGTGATGCAGCAGCAGAAAAAATCTTAGAATTAGGAATAACAACAATAGAAGAACTAAAAAAAAGAAAAGATGAAGAAATAGCAGGAAAAGGAAAAAAAAAATTAAAATTATTAAATGCCACACAACAAAAAGCATTAAAATATTATGAAGAAACAAATGAAAGAATCCCAAGAGCAGAAATAATTTTATATGAAAATTTAATAAAAAAAGAGTTCTCAGAATTCTTAAAAATAAATAATGAAAACCCAGAAGATCATATATTTGAAATTACTGGAAGTTTTAGGAGAGGAAAATCAGAATCAGGAGATATAGATTTCTTATTTACTGCTTATAATAATAATAAATCGATTTATGATAATTTTACAAAAAAATTAGTAGAAAAAAATATAATAATAGAAGAACTAACATATGGTGATAAAAAGAAAATGGTAATAGCTAAATTAACCCCTGATTCTAAAGCAAGAAGAGTAGATCTTTTATATGCACCACCAGAAGAAAGGGCATTTGCTTTATTATATTTCACCGGTTCAAAAGAATTTAATACATCAATGAGAACATTGGCAACAGAACAAAAATTAACTTTAAATGAACACGGTTTTCATAAAATAAATAATGATAAAGAAAAAATGGAAAAAATAACAGAACCAGTTTTTAAAACCGAAAAAGATATATTCGATTATTTAAATATGGTATATAAAGAACCACACGAACGTATAAATGAAAAATCTGTAGTTTTGAAAAATAAAGAAGTAAAAGAAGAACCAAAAGAACAACCTAAAGAACAAGCTAAAAAAGATTTACCATTACCCCAACCATTACCTAAACCACAAGATAAAAAAACATTAAAATTAAAATTACCAAAAGCAAAAGTAGAAACTATAAAAAATTACGGAAAAAAACATAAGAAAAAAGAATTATATGAAAACATAGAAAAATTCAAAGAACAAGGAAAAAGTCATTTAGATTTTCTAACAATACAAGATTTAACAAATATGTTAATAGAAGTTAATAAAATATATTATAATGAATCAGAAGAAACATTATTAACAGATCAAGAATATGATATATTACGTGAATACATTTTAAAAAAAGACCCAAATAATAAATACGCAAATGAACAACACGCAGCATTAGAAGTATCAAAAGATAAAGTAAAGTTACCATATGAATTATGGTCAATGGATAAAATTAAACCAGATACAAATGCATTAGAAAAATTCAAAGAAAAATATAAAGAACCTTTTGTAATTTCAGCAAAATTAGATGGAGTAAGTGGATTATATACCACTATTGAAGATAAACCACATTTATATACTAGAGGAAATGGAAAATATGGACAAAATATAGATCATTTAATTCCACTTTTAAAATTACCATCATCAGGCAAAATAGCAATAAGAGGAGAGTTAATAATAAAAGAAGCAGTTTTTAAAAGTAAATATTCAGAAACATATAAAAATTCAAGAAATTTTGTATCAGGATTAGTAAACAAAAAGAAACTAACAAAAGCAGAAGAAAATATTATAAAAGATTTAGATTTTGTAGCATATGAAGTAATAAAACCCGAAAATCTGAAACCATCAGAACAATTAAAATTTTTAGAAACATTAAAACCAGATATAAATATAGTAAAAAATGAAATAAATATAACACAAAAAAAACTTACAAATGAATTTTTATCAGAAAAATTAAAAGATTATAGAGCAAATTATAAATATACAATAGATGGAATAATTAATATTGAAGATAAAGTTTATCCACGCGTCAGTAAAAATCCAGATCATGCATTTGCATTTAAAATGTTAATACAAGAAAATGTTGTAGAAACAGTAGTAGTAAACGTCCATTATGAAGCATCTAAAGATGGATATTTAAAACCAACAATAGAAATAGAACCTATGGAAGTAGATGGAGCAACAATAACATATATTACAGGAAACAACGCAAAATATATTATAAATAATAAAATAGGTTTAGGAGCCAAAGTATTAATAACCAGAGCAGGAGGCGTTATTCCAAAAATAGAAGAAATATTAGAACCAGCAGAAAAACCAATATTACCTAAAATTTCAAAAGATGAATATGAATTTAATGAAACAAATACAGATTATGTATTAAAAAATCCAGAATTAAATGAAACAGTTTTATTAAAAAATATTACAGGATTCTTTAAAACATTAGAAGTAGAAGGTTTAGGTGAAGGAAATGTAAAAAAATTAGTAAAAGCAAATCACAATACAATAGGCAAAATATTAGCTTTAACAAAAGAAGATATAGAAGCTATTGATACATTTAAAGATAAAATGGCTACAAAAATACACAACTCAATAAAAGAAAAATTAAATAGTTCATCATTAGCAAAAATAACAGCAGCAACAAATATATTAGGACGTGGTTTCGCGGAAAAACGCATAAATTTAATATTAGACAAATATCCAAATATTTTATCAAAAAAAGTAACAACAAAAGAAGAAAAAAATGAATTGATGTTACAAGTAAAATCAGTAGAAGGATTGGGTGAAAAAACAGCTACACAATTTGTAGAAGAATTACCAAATTTACAAAAATTCTTAAACGAATCAAAATTACTTTACCATGAAAAAGATAAAAAATCACATAAAGAATCACCAAACAAAGAATCACCAAATAAAGAATCAAAAACAAAAGATGGTCCTTTAAAAAATGAAGTAATAGTTTTATCAGATTTCAAAGGTATAAGTAAAACAAAAAAAGAATTTGCTACAGAACTAACAAATCTTGGGGCAACATTAGAAGATAATTTAACAAAAAAAACAACCATTTTGATAGTGGGTTCAAAAGATATTGAAACAGGAAAAATAAAAAAAGCAAAAAGTCAACCTAATACAAAAATATTAACTTTCGAAGAATTTAACAAATTATATTTATAATATTATATATAAAATCATTCAAAAAATACTATACATATTTTTTTATATTTTATTAATATAATGATAAAAAGAAATAAATCAAGAAAACCAAAAAATAAAGTAACAAAACCAAAAAATAAATCAAGAAAACCAAAAAAGGCAAAAGGATCATCACATTTTATTTCAGTAAAAAGTTTTACTAGACGTTTAAGAGAAAAAAGTAAAAGAATGAAGGAAATTCGTATAAAAAAAGCAAGAGTTTTTAAAAATAAAAAAAAAATACAAGAAAAAATAAAAAAAATAAAAAAAAAAGAAATACAAGAAATACAAGCAGCAATAAAAGCAGAATTAGAAAAAGAAAAATATCCAGCAATAGATGATGATAATATAGCCATAGGTACGATGTTGGTTTCCAAATTTAATGCTCCAATAGATATAATTTTAGAAATATTAAAACAAAGTAAAGAACTTGAAGAAGAAGACAAAAAAAATAAAAAAATAAGATCAGATAAAATTGACAAAATAAAAAATTTTTTAATTAAAATTAATGAAGATGAGGAAGAAAAATTTATATTAAATGATTTATTACCAGATATATCATCACTAAGTAATATTAATGAAATTATTAAAAAATTAGAAAATTTAAAAGAAAATTTACAATCAACACATATAGATTATTTAATAAAAATTGATAATGATATAGATAACATAGAAAATATATTAGATAAATTATATGTATTATTAGATAGTTTTTTATTAGACGAACATCCAAATGAAGAAACAATTCAACAAATATTGACTAGTTTAGAAGAATATCAACAAAATTATGATTAATAGTAAAATACTAAATAAATATCTGATTCACTAATAGCTACATGAACCCTCAGAATTATTTTTACCTGAACCTTCTTTCTTCAAATTGTCTTCTTTAACACAATTTTAAGAACATCACATTGCTTATATTTCTTACTATAAGAAATCCACGATTGTTCAATACGACTATATTCATAAATACCTACATTCAAATTATATGTATAGCTAATTAATTTGAGTTGATTATTTACATATACAATTAAATTTTCATATTCGTTGAAAAACTCAACAAACAAATTTATTAATTTAACAAACTTAACTTTATCATCATCATCATCAATATTTTTAGTAGAATAATAATTATAAATATTATTAAAACGCTCAATACCAACAACACTAAGTAACTCATAAACATTAAGAAGTTCATTATATTTTTTTCGCTGAACATCATTTCTAAAAATATTATCAGCAAGTTCTTGTTTAGTTTTCTTATTCATAATATATTGAACTGTAATAGTATCATGATTTTCTAAAGTTCTAACTTTAGTACGAGAATTAACAACATCAACATTAGTAATATGTGTAATATGACGATGCATATTTGAAATAGAATATATCAAACCAGTAAAATTTTTAATACTATTCTTCTCAAAAAACTCGTTAATAAGAGAATTTTTGTTCTTCAAATATTCATAATATTTAATATCGGAAAATCGATTCATATAACGAATAATTGAATTAAATCTATAATAAGTAATAACTCCACCACAAACAACATCTCCAGGATTTCTAGGAGCAGCACCACCACCATTTTGCTGAAGATAATTGTAATAATGTGGATTATGAATTGCTCCACCTAGAACAATTTTTCCTGTATTCCAACTGAAAGCAACCTTACATTCAGTACACCACATTTGGTCGCAACCAGAAATCTTGAAAATGCGAACTCCACATTTAGGACAACCTTTAGTTTCCTTCTTGATAAGTTCAGCACTTTTAATATTATCTTCTTTGCATTCATGTGGTTCATCTTTAGAATATCCAACTACTTCAAAACAATCAGGACAAGTATATAAATTACATACTTCGCACTTATATTGAGTAGATAAATATCCTTTACAATTATCACCAGGGCAAGGCATAATAAACTTCTTGCGATCTTCTTTAGAATCTTCACCAGTCTTAATACGATAAATCTGTAACTTTTTCTCTGAAACTTGTTTGGCAAGTTCATTGAAAATTTTACGAGCTTCAACATATTTTTTCTCCAGATCTTTTAATTCTATTTCAGCTTCTTCAACCAATCTGGTTCTCTGAACAATATTCATAAGCTCTGGAGTGCGACTGATTTCCTTTTCAACCAGTAAATTCTTGCGATGTTTCTTAAAGTCGTTATCAACATAACTTCTATTAAGATTATCAACAAGAAACTTAACAGGCCAAGGATTTTTGCAATTCATACAATGAGGATCATTTGTTGTTCCTAGTAAATAAGTCCTTGTACAAGTTTTACATGCTTCAAAACCGCAACCGGCAAATTCACAAGTAACTTTTGCATTCAAAGACTTATTATACTTTTCACAGCAAATATTGCAAGAAGTCATTATAGTAGTTTTTTCTCCAATATTCAATTCTATACAAAAAAAAAATTTTAATCAATTTTACAAATTTTAATCAATTTTACAAAAATTATCCCCCAAATTATCCTAAGAAATTTTCTATATACATAATAGATTCATTAATTTCATAATGTTCTGGATAACCATCTAAATCATCATAAACAACACACGGAAAACATAATAATTTATTTAAAGTTCTAATAGGTTTCATATTTCTGGTATATTCATAAATACTAATATAGTCAGTACTGGATACATTATTATTTTTTTTATATAATAATGCTAATCTAATATTATATTTTTTACATAATTTAAACCATGTATTTATTAAATACTTTAAATATTTTACAGATACATTACAATGTTTTAATATAATATTATTGTGAATATGCATTAATTTACTACTTAATACATTTAAATAATTATTCCAAAAATAATTATTATAATATTTTTTAGAATAATAATTATTTAAAACAAAATTTAAAGCATAATTAAAATCTTTAATAACAGAATCGCTTGTTTTATGAGTTTCAAGTAAAAATTGTATAGATTTATTTAAAGCAAATTTTTTTACAAAATATGCATTACAATTATGATAAATAATATTTTCAGATTTATCAATTAAAATAAATCGGTAAATAATATTAACAATTTCAGGAGGGAAAATATTCAATAATATAAAACAATTCATTTGTATTGTATATGCCAATTAATATATAATCAAATATATAATCAAGATTTAATCAATTTTATAAATCATAAACAATAAATCATAAACAATAAATCATAAACAATAAATCAATAAAATTCCTTTAATCTATTAAAAGCAATAGATTTCCATAAATTCATAGTAATATTAATATTATAATGAAAAGGTAAATAATTAATTATATGTAAATAATTATTAACATTTCCAAATAAATAATAAAAATCAAAAATAGTAATATAATTATATTTTAAATATTTATTACCATAAATAAGATAAAAAATAACTTCTTTTGATATTTCTTTATACATTACTAAAAAACTATGTAAAAAATTATCATATTCTTGATTAAATACAAATGCTCCTTGCATAATAATAATAAATAAATATTATAAATTATAAATAGTCATCAATTTCTCTCAATTTATTCATGGAATAATTATATTCAGCATGATGCATTGCTAAAGATAACATAATAGAGTTTTTAATATGTTTTTTCAATCTTCTAGCAGGACATAATCTTATATTTCTAAAAGGATCCAACCGATCTTCCTTATAATCAAATATTTCTTTATTTAGATTATTAAAACCACTATTATAATCAGGAAAAACATTTTTCATTAACCAATTAAATTCTCTAATATTATCACTATCTTTTTTTTTGGTATTAATAACACCATTAGTAGGTTCCGATAGATCATAAACTAAATCACAATCATAACCTTTTATATAAAAATTTTTTTTTAATAAGTTAGCAGATAAAGCACGTTTATACATAATATTTTGTTGCAAACAATCATAAAATGTTTTATTAATAATTTTCAAATTATCAATAAAATCAATATTGTATTCATAATTATAATTATTATATAATAATATCCAATCTATAAAAATATTAAAACTATAATAATCCATGGTACAAATTAACTATATTTATAAAACAAAAAATATTACGATAAAAAAGCAATTTTAAAATATTAATAAAATTTAAAAATCTAAGCAAACTCATAACTAACCAAATTTTTAAAATTAGTTTTCAATACTTTATATAGTTTATTTTTAATCAATAAATTAACATTTTTTTTAATAAAATTATTAGCCATAACCTTCTTCATATTTTTAATATAAATTTGACAAAAATTATCGTCTTTTTCTATTTTATCAGAATTCTCATTTTTCCATATTACAAAATTATTCATCAATCTTTTATTAAAATATTTAATCATATAGCATATATTATCATCATTCATAATATACCATTTAGCATCATGATTTAAATAAATATAAATTTCACCTTCTTTATGATTAAAACATTTAATAGGTAAATCATAAATATTACTATTACTATTACTATTACTATTACTATTTACTTCATTATATTCTTGTTTACTATTATACTTATATTTTTCAATATAATTGATTAATATTTGAATAAAACCATCGACATAATCATGTTTAAAAATAATTTCTAATTCTTCTCTATCAATATTAATAGTATTAATAAATGATTTATAATCCAATTTTAAAGACTCGTAATTTTTATTTAAATAGTCAATAATATTTATTTTAGATTTAGATACATTCACAAAAGATTTCAATTCATTATAATCAGCTTCTAATTTTTCATATTTATTAAATAAAACAACTAATAATTTAAATATATTTTCATTACTAAATGATACATTTTGTAAATCAATATTATTATCATCTATTTTAATATTATTTAAATTAATACCAATCCCAGTATCATTATTACCATTATTATTATCATTATTGTTATCTAAATTATTATTTCGACAATATTTATGTAATCTACACTTTTCCAAATGATTATTGAAACAAGATTTACGTTTATATAATTTAGAACAAAAATGACAAGTATAAGTAGTCATTTTGTCATTACTACCAATTCATTTAAAAAAATCAAATATTTTCAATTTTAAAAATAATATATAATTATATTAAATGCCAGAACCAAATACAAAATATAATTATATAACAAAATTTCAAAAAGATTTATCAAATAATTCTTTTGTTTTTCCTGGAGCAAATCATATTTTAACATGCGATCCAAGTGATACATTAATAGAAAACATAGAAACAGCTCCATATAAAGTATATTTGGAATCAAGAGCAAAATTCTATATGCATCCATTTTCGCAAGTATCAAATTGTAATCCAAATATAAATAATAGTAAAACAATTTTTAAAACAAAAATACCACCCCGTATTCCAATAGATGAAACATCATCATTAACACCTATTTTAACACAAAAAAAAATACAAAATCAAGTAAATGCTCCATCAACATTATATTCGACAAATTTACGATCATTAACTGTAGCAAATGAAATAGATAATTCTAATACAAAATCTTGGAATAATGCCAGTGATCGTATATATGATTATAAAAATAGTAATCATAAAAATAAAGGTGTAGATATCAAACATAATTCATATGATCGCTTTTTAGCACGTAAAAAATCACAATATTTAAAAACAGAAACAATTGCTTCAACAAGCAATAATGTTCCATTATATGGTAATAAAACTAGAAAATTCAGTATGGTTTTATCAAATAGATGTGCTTCTTGCTAATTTAAAAATACATTAAAAAAATCAAAATAATATATATCCAAATCAAGTCCAATTTTTATAATTTATAAAAATAATATATATCCAAATCAAGCCCCATTATTATGATTATAATTTATTAAAATATAATAAATTATAATATAATTATAATATAAATATGCCTATTTTAACAATGAATTTAAAAACAAAACCCAAAGAAGAAGCAATGTTACAATCAAATAATATTCCTTTAACAAAATCGACAACTTATACATTAACATCTCTTGGTAAAAGAAATTGTGTACCCTTACAAGCTATGGGAAATAAAAAATGTTCATCATGTGGAAGCAAAAGATAATCATTTAATAGAATAAACATTTAATAGAATAAACATTTAATAAATTTAAAATTGAAAAATAATATTTTATTTTAAATTAAAAATAAAATATTAATAAAAGTAATGGATTTTACAGCAACTCTAGATTTTGAAAATGTAAATAAGAAAAATAGGGTAGAACAAATGTGTGAAGTTCAAAATGAAGGTTTAGAATTATTTAAAAAGAAAAATACTGATTATGGAGACGCATTTGCAAATTACGGAGTAGTAGGTGTATTAGTTCGTATGGGTGATAAAATTGCTCGCCTACAATCAATTACAACAAAAAGTGTAAGTTTAGTAAATACCGAATCTTTAAGAGATACATTAATTGATTTACATAATTATTCAGCAATGGCAATCATGCTTTTAGACGAAGATAACCAAAATAAAATCCCTCTACCACCACCACCAAGCCCAAATAATAAATAAAATATTTATATATTTTATTATATTAATAAAATAATGGATGATAGTAAAGAATTTAATAATAAATATACTGAATTTAAAAAAGCACTAGATATTTATATTAAAAACAATGTATTATTAATTAGTGAAAATGCATTATTAATTAATGAAAATGAAAAACTAAAAAATGATTTGGAAAAATTAAAAAAAGAAAAAGATTCATATGAAGAATCATTAAACATGGCAATTGGAGCATTAATGACGTACCAAAGAAATGAAGCAGTATACAAAGCAACCAGAAAAAACATAAGAAGAAGAAAACCAAAATCGAGAAAACCAAAATCGAGAAAACCAAAATCGAAAAAAAGATAAAATTGATTAAAATTATTTTTTATTGTTTTTTATAAAATTATAAAAATCAACAAATGACGGATTCTGATGTGAATAATCCCATCAATATTAACATTTCGAAAGAAAGCAAGTTTGATAAAGCAATCGAATATAATGAATTCAAAAAATATATTATAGTAAACAATATCGCTTTACAGGAAGATGTAAAACAAGCAAACAATAAAATTAAAACTTTAGAATCACAAATACAAAATCAAGAAGAAACAGAAGATAAGTATGATAAACGCATAGGATATATGAAAGGTCTTCTCCAAAATTTAAATGAACTCCGAAACGATTATAATAATGTATCAAAAAAAACAGAGGAAAAACTAAAATTTGCTCAAGAATCAAATAAAAAAATTAAAAAGCTGAACTATGAGATCTACACGTATCTAGTAATTACAAATGCTTTCACATTAATTACTCCACTAACATTTGAATATTTTAATATCTTTATTCTACTTCTGCAAACATTTTTCGTAATTCTAATGCCATATTGTTTTATCAAAATTAAAAATAGTTATAATAGTATCAGAAGCTTGGAAAATGAAAAACAATCAAGTTTCAAAGACATTAATAATGAAATTAATAAAATTAAAGTAGAAATAATTAAAACAGAACAAGCATCAATTAGTGTAGACAATTGGATTAATGAAATTTAAAAAAACATAACAAAAATTTAAAAAAACATAAAATTGATTAAAATATTCGACAATCAGTATTTTTTAATTTACATCATAATTATACAATAATAATGAGTAACATAGTGAAAGTATATATTGATAAAAATTATGATAATACTATTAAAACATATATAGTTAAATCACCCGCACCACATGAATTACCATTTCCTTCACAAAAATTGTTAAATAAATCTTATTTAGAAGAACAAATGAAAATTATTTTAAATAAAATTAAAAAAGAAGAAAAAAATATTGAAGAATCTAATAAAATTTTAAAAACACTTTATACACATTCTAAAGAATTATTTACTATTTATCAAAGACAAAAGTTAGCACATAATTGAATAAATAATAGTTAAAATTATCATAAATAAACCACTAACAATAAAATATACATTATTATTAAATATTTTATTATTAAATGCTTTATAAATTTTATGCCTAATATAATAAAACCAAACTTGATAAAACCAAAAATCTTTAACCATAAATGTATCAATATCTCTATAACCTTTTTTTTCATAATATTCTTTTACTCCTTCTCCACTAATAACAACAATACCATATAATCCATTTTCCATAGTTTTTATTTCAGCGTGTTCTAAAAGACCTCCACCAATTCCTTTGTGTTGGCAACCACGTCTATCTAATTCACCAACACCATTTGTATCCCCATATACATGAAGTTCACGAATTAAACCACGATTTTTTAAAATAGGAAATATAGTCATATTTTTTTGATTATTTACAATTCTTAATCTAATAAAACCAAAAATGGCACGCAAATCATAACTTTCATAAGCAATGAAATAGTCATCACCTCCATTACCATAATAATAATAAGAATTATAATTGGCTGGTTTTTCATAATATTTACTGTGTCGTCCAATTTCTCGAGCCCTGATATCTTTCGAAAAATTACCTTCGCCATTAATTAAATTATCAACAAGTTGTCGCATATTTCCAATATTATTTCCACCTTCAACATAAACAGAACAAGGAATATCTCTAATAACTCGCGGTAAACGAACCCATGTTGGACATGTTTCCATACTATATTTAACAACATCAATTAGTAAGTTAGGATCAATATCAAAATATGGAACATATTTACCTTGCTTATACCATTTTTCAATAATAGTCCATGGAATAGTTTGACAAGGATAAACTTTCATTTGATCAGGACAAACAATGCTATATACATAATCAAACATAGCTTTATCAATATCAGGACTAGCACCAGGTAAATCAGGCATAATATGAATATCAATCTTAAAACAATTATCTTTTAAATATTGCATCGCCCATAAAAGCTGTTCAATAGTATGACCTCTATTTACTTTCTTCAATATGGCATTATCTACATGTTGTGCTCCAAGTTGAACACGCGTAACCCCCCATAAACGAAAACGTTTTAACCATTCATCATCTAAAGCATCAGGCCGTGTTTCAATACAAATACCAATAATATGAACTTCGGCAGTTTTATTAATAATAATTTCTTCTTCGACACTAAGTGGTTGTCTAATATTTTCCAAATGAATAAGATCGAGTCCATTTTCTCCCGAATTATCATAATTTGGGAATGTTCTTCTTAAATCAAAATAAATATTTGCTGCATAAAACAAATCACGGTGATATCGCTCTAAATAATCAACCGGATATTCTGTATATGTTCCACCTTCAACAATAATTTCTAATTTATCTATTACATGTCCATTACTAAAATAAGTATCCATGCGATTAAGCATTTGTCCAATAGCATAAAACTTATGTTGATTGGCACGTAATACAGCGGGTTCATTAAATAAATAACTACGAGGCTGTGCTTGCCATCCATTATCTTCATGAGCAGGTTCATTAGGACAATAATAACAATTATGTTTACAACTAAAAGTTTGACCATCGGGAAATGGTGCTGTAATTACTGTAATACATGTGATTCCAGATAAATTACGAGAAGGTTTTTTACGAAGAAGAAGTTTAAGTAAATCATAATGGCAAATCAATTCTTTATCAAAATCATTTTTGTTACAAATTTTAGTTAAAATATTAAGCAATACGGATTTTTTTAATCCTCCACTAATTCGAGAAGCTCTCATATTACGATTAAGTTCCCCTTCAAATTTTTTAACAAGTAAATTATTATTTCCAATATTTAATAAATGTTTATTTTCATTTATCCAAGTCAATAAATTAATAAAGATTTTTTTACAACCATTAATATCCCATGCTGTAGAATCAAAATTATTATAATCATCAACACCCATTTTATTCTTGGTGTTAATGAAGTCCTCGATATCGGTATTCATTTATGTTAAAATTAATTAGTTTATGATAGTATTGTATAATTAATATAATAATCAATTTTATAAAACAAAAAAACAAAAACAAAAAATAAAAGTAAAAACAAAAACAAAAAACAAAAACAAAACAAAAAACAAAAACAAAAACAAAAGTAACAATTTTAATTTATTTAAACTATTTAACAAATTAAAATATTAATATTAATTTATAAACTCTTTATATATTAAATAAAATTATGAATAATATAAATTTAGATATTAATACATATTCAATAAAAGAATTAGAAAATTTATTAAAATTGAAATCTGATTCTGGTTACACTACCGAAGATGTTTTTAATGCTAAAACATCTGTAGTAGAAAATGTAATAAAAAGTAATATATCTCAATTAAAAAAAGAAGAATTATTAATATTTTTAGATAACATTAACAACAGATTAAGTAATAATTTATTGAAAGTAGATAAATCAAAATTCAATGATGTTAGACAATTTGATGGTAATCATTTTATTATAAAAAATGAAAATAACAAATACACATCTACATTAGAAAATAATAAACAAGTTAATAAATCTATTATAAAAAGAACATATACGATAGATAGTTTATTTAGACAAAATTATAATTCAGAAACAAATGAAAGTCATAATTATATTATAAATTTACCAGAAATAATAACAAAAGCAATTACGATGTCTATAAGTTCAATAGAAATACCTTTATCATATCATAACATAAGTGAAGAATTAAATAATAATATTTTTAAAATTCTTGTTTTAGATAGTTCATCAGATATATCATTTTCAGCAAATATTATTTTAACAACAGGTTTATATGAAGCTTACTTTTCCGGTGATAGAAAAACTGGGCTAGATATTCAAACAGAAGTACAAAATCAAATATTGGAATTTTTTAGTGATTTTTCTTCAAATAATCCTTCTGATATTAGTTTTGCTACAGATTTATCAAATAATTTAAAATATTCAGTAGATAACCGTTCAGGTTTCAGTGCTTTTGAATATAATGATGTTTCAGCTACATTATTAAAGTTAAATAATTTTTCAATAAAAATAGATTTTGATGTAAATAATAATAATACTACAAATACTATATGTAAACAAAATGAAATATTTCAAAAATTAGGTTGGCAATTAGGATTCAGAGAAAAAAGTATTTTATTAAATGAAGATAATGATGTTTATAAAGAAACAAATACGCGAGCATTGGTTCTTTCACGTGGAGTATGTCACATAAATTATCCAAGATATATTTATATTGCTATAGATGATTTCCAATCAAGTTCTAGAAATTATTTTTCAATAGCTGCTGAATCAATTATAGCTCCAAATATTGTTGGACGAATAAATATTTTATCTTTATTAGAAGAAAAAACGGCATTTAAACAAGCAGCAGCACCAGGAGACTTTTTATATACTCAAAAACATGTTCGCGAATATTTTGGTCCAACAGATATAAATAAATTAAAAATATCTTTATTGGATGAATATGGAAGACCATTTCCAATAAATAATATGGACTGGAGTTTTATAATAAGTTTCGAATGCTTCTACAATTAATAAACAATTAATAAACATTTAATAAACAATTAATAATCAAATAATTTTTGATAATTCTTCTATTTTTTTTTCACAAAATTCTTTACAAGTAATTATTTCAGATTTTTTTGGTTCGTTATTGCTTTTAATATTTTGTATTTTAAGTTCGTATTCTTCTTTATCGCTGATATATTTATCATTATCTAATAAATTTAATGTTGTTTCAGCACAATATATTTCGCTATAATTATTGTTTAATTCTCTACATTTGAATTCTACATATTTCTCTTTCAAATGTTTAATACTTTTAAAATCACTTAAAAAGTTTCTCCAATCTGGTAGTCTAATAATTTTATCTAATTCACTATTACCGACAATTTTTCTTTTGACAAAATCTCCAAATGGAGGGTGTTGTTCGATGGCATTATTTAATTCATTTTTAAAATCTTCATATGTTAGAAATTTAGGTGGCCAAGTATCAATATCACTAATCAATACCATATTATTTCAAATTAAATCAATTTTATAAATATAATTAAATCAATTTTATAAATATAATTAAATCAATTTTATAAATATAATTAAATACATTATAAAAATGTAAAATTGATATAAAAATATTTTTAGATAATATATTTAAATTAAAAATATTATTTAATAAAACAATATGTCTTATGCTGTAAAAGATTATTTAGCACAATATTATAATAATCCAAAAAAAATAGAAGATTATAAACTCAAAGTTTTAAAAAACCATTATTATTCAACAATAAATCTAGTTTTAAATTGTGATTATGAAGATTTTCAAATTGGTGTAAATAATAATAAAAATTTGCTCTTCTTTACTAGCAAAAAAAATAACGATTTAGAAGTCATTTATAATAATTATAATGACTCATATTATTTAAGAAAAAACAAATCTGTTAATTTACAGAAAATTAATCTAGAGGATTATAAAGTAACAACTATCGCATTAAAAGATGAATTATTACTAGAAAAAAAATATGAAGAAAATAAGTGTTTGCCTATGTGTACAATAATGTAAGTTTACATTAATTAAAATCAAATTATTATACAAGCTCATCTATAAAACCAATTTTTTTACATTTTTTCCCATCCCATGTATTATTTTGTTGAAAATATTTGATAATTTTATCATCACTAATTTTATTATTATTTGTTTTAATTAGCAAATGTAGTTTATTATAAAATTTAGATATATCACAAATATTTTCACATTGAATAAATGTTAACCAATAAATAGAATTAGTATAAACTTTCGACAAAATATTATTAATATTTTTTTTCATAATTCTATAATTACAACAAATCGCTAATAAAAATCCAACGTCAAAACAAGAATCTTCAATAATTGATATAATTTCTGTATCAATAGTTTTTTTATATTCTAAAAATTTTATTAAATCCTGAAAATAACCACCTTTACTAGATATATGTAAATAAACTGTGTTATCAGGTATAAATAATTTTTTATTTAATAAAATAGTAGAAATATATAAAATTAATGTATCAATTGTTTCTTTATTAACAATAGCAGTAAAATATATATGATTATCATGTAATAATATCTTATCACATGTTAATGAATTATAATACTTATCAAAAATTTTATATTGTTGTGATGATAAAATAAAATTTTCATTAATTTGATTAATATCATTATAGATTCTTTTATTTGACATAAATAATACTATTATTTTAGTAATAAAATAAATATAAATTAAATATAAAAAATCAATTTTATTTTTTATTTTATTTTATTTTTTAAAAATATAAAATTGATTAAATTATTTTAAATAACTTAAAATAATAACTAGAATAATTTTAACAATATGTCTAATCTTTCGCTATACATCCCTGTTATTTCCGAATCTATTTCAGAAGTATTCATTAAGAAGATGTTTCTTATGAATAATATTGGCAGGATAAAAGGTGTTGATTTTGTCAAAAATAAAGACAAAAATAGGCGTGAAGCATTTGTTCATTTTAATGAATGGTTTGACACAGATGAAGCAAAAAAATTACAAAAAGATATTTTAGATAGTTCAAGCAAAACAAAATTTAAATATGGACCAAGTAGCAATTATTGGCCTCTATTAGTAAATATTAATGCAAATAAAAAGATCCATAATCCAAAATATGAAACATTATCCAAAGAAGAAATTTTAAAGACACATAAGAAAGTATTAAATCTTGGTTCAACAATTAAAGAAATTAAAGAAGTAAATAATAAGAAAGTTAAAAAGTAAATAATATTAATAAAATAACTAAATAAGTTTTCATTTAATAATTTATAAAAAATATTTTTTTTTATATAAATTATATGCCTAGTAACAAGAATTAATAAAAATTTAATATAAAATTGATTTTTTAAAATTTATAAAATTTATCAAATAACATTATAGATAAAATGGGAGCAGGCATTCTACCAGTAGCATTATATAAAGGAGCATTAGTTTTACTAATTGGACAAGAAAAATATACTAATTTATGGTCTGATTTTGGTGGTAGTCCCAATAAAGGAGAAAAAATAGTAAAAACAGCAATTAGAGAAGGTGGAGAAGAATTAAATGGTTTATTAGGAATGAATGACGAATTAGAAAATAAAGTATTAAGTAATATTATTTTATCTATTAGTTATGATAAATATACAACATTAGTATTTAAAACATATTTTGATCAACAACTACCAGTATATTTTGATAATGTAAATAAATTTGCTGAAACACATTTACAAGATAAAATAGATAATAATCATAATGGTTTATTTGAAAAAAAGGAAATTAAATGGATTAAAATTTCAACATTAAAAAATAAAAAAATTAAAGCAACATTTAGACCTTGGTATATACCAATTTTAAATTGTATTATTGATAAAGAAGAATTTATTATTAATGAGATTAATAATAATCCAAAAATCACAAAAATAGTAAATAAAAAAACAGAAGATGTTCTAGAATTACTTTAAAAATAATATTTGAAAACCAAACCAATATTTGAAAACCAATATTTAATAATATAAATAACAATAAGTAAAAACTTTATATTATTAAATATTTTTTTTATGTAATATGATTTCGATAACTAATCAAGTTCTAAATAATATATTAATAAAAGAAGATATTAATAATTATGGTATAGT
>ENA-UZWU01003538-UZWU01003538.1-metagenome-genome-assembly--contig:-Day-4--1m-contig-3538_pt1 | contig 17939 bp, 14 predicted proteins | sample MGYA00260345_ERZ794905 | MGnify/ENA metagenome assembly ERZ794905
CTCATACTGGGCCCCTTACTAGCAGCTTGTGGCGGATACGTGCCCATGATCTCTGGACGAGGACTGGGTCATACTGGTGGCACTCTGGATAAACTCGATGCCATACCAGGATACAATTCTACTCCAGACAACGACTTATTTCGCAAAACAGTCCGTGAGTGCGGAGTGGCCATCATCGGACAGACTGGTAATCTTGCACCAGCCGACAAGCGCTTCTACGCCACGCGTGATATCACAGCAACCGTCGAGTCCATTCCACTCATCACAGCTTCTATCCTATCAAAAAAATTTGCCGCTGGCCTCAATTGCCTTTGCATGGATGTAAAAACGGGGAGTGGCGCATTCATGCCAACCCACCAAGACTCGGTCTTACTCGCTCAAAGTATTGTAGACATAGGAAATGCTGCGGGGGTAAATACGAGCGCCCTAATCACGGACATGAACCAACCGCTGGGATCGACCGCGGGCAATGCGATCGAAGTGCGTGAGGCCATTCAGTTCCTCACCAACGAGCATCAGAACCCTCGCCTACTGCAGGTTGTATTCTCACTCTGCACCGAGCTTCTCATGCTTGGAGAAATTACAGAAAACCCGGCTGATGCCGCTGCTATGCTGGAAGCAGAACTGGCAAGCGGTAGGGCTGCTGAATGTTTCGGGAAAATGGTGAATTTCCTCGGAGGGCCTTATGATCTGATTGAACAACCTGACAAGCACCTCAGCGTAGCCGAAGTCATCAAACCAGTGCATCTTGAACAATCAGGGTTTATTTCCAGCATTGATACCCGCGCACTCGGCATGGCAGTGGTTGAACTCGGAGGAGGCCGCATGCATGCTGAGGATAATATCAATTTCGCTGTTGGGCTTAGTGATTTCATTACCATTGGAGAATCCACTGATAAGCCAATAGCAACAGTTCATGCTCAAAACGAAAGCGCTTGGAGTCAGGCGGCCGCATCAATAAAAAAAGCGATTACAGTCTCAGATAGCGCACCTGAACTCTTACCCGTCATACACCAGACAATAAGCAATTAATCTCATGCACCCCACACGTATCATCTGGTTGGTCCTCGATTCCTTTGGTATCGGATCATCCGCTGATGCTCACCAATTTGGCGATGCTGGCGCTGATACCTTCGGACATATTGCCGAGCAATTCCATCAACAAGGAAAGCCTCTTTATTTACCTCACTTGGCCTCACTTGGCCTTCTTGATGCATATAAAACAAGCACCGGAGCATTTCCAAGCGGTATGCACCCACCTCGTTTTTTATTGGGCAAGCACGCTTGCGCTAAGGAGATCTCATCAGGTAAAGACACTCCGAGCGGACACTGGGAAATGGCGGGTGTTCCGGCTCTCTGGGACTGGGGATATTTTCCCGACAAAAAAAACTCCTTCCCGCAAGAATTACTAAACGAGATTGAAACTCGCTCTGGCATTCCCGGGCATCTTGGAAATTGCCATGCCTCCGGCACGAAAATCATCGCCCAGCTGGGCGAAGACCATATGCGTAGCGGAAAACCTATTTTCTATACCTCTGCCGACAGTGTCTTTCAGATCGCCTGCCACGAAGAATCGTTTGGGCTCGAGAATCTCTATGATCTTTGTAAACTTTGCCGCGATATTCTCACGCCTCTAAACATCGGCCGAGTCATCGCACGCCCATTTGTTGGCACATCAGCCGAAAACTTCCAACGCACGAGAAATCGCCACGACTACGCAGTGAAGCCACCCAGCACCACCGTGCTCCAGAAACTTGTCGATGACGGAGGCATAGTCATCGGTGTAGGCAAGATTGGCGACATCTTTGCTCACACAGGCATTAGCGAAGAAATACGAGCATCTGGACATGAGGAGCTATGGCATGAAACTCTATCGGCCATGGACCGAGCGGTCGAGAGAAGTATCGTGATGACGAACTTTGTCGATTTCGATGCTGTTTATGGGCACCGGCGCGACACCGATGGTTACGGTAAAGCGCTCGAAGAATTTGATGCCCGACTACCAAAATTATTTGAGAAAATGAATAAGGACGATTTACTCATCCTCACCGCCGATCACGGCAACGACCCTAGCTGGCACGGATCAGATCATACTCGCGAGCACGTGCCCATACTTCTTTATCAACACGATACGCCCTCAGCTGACCTTGGTTTTCGAGAAACCTTCGCTGACATCGCACAAACAGTTGCCCAAACGTTCCATTTATCTCCATTTGAACACGGTAAACCACTGGATATTTAAACATTTCAAATATACACATACACCATTACATGACTCCACATATCGAAGCAAAACAAGGCGACTTCGCCGAAACCTGTCTACTTCCCGGAGACCCTCTCCGAGCTGAACATATTGCTGAACATTTCTTAACCGGGGTCAAAAAAGTCAATGGTGTGCGCAACATGCTGGCATTCACAGGTAGCTACCAAGGTATACCTATATCCGTGATGGGAAGCGGTATGGGCATCCCCTCCATCTCCATCTATGCCAAAGAACTCATCACTGAATACGGGGTCAAAAATCTTATCCGCGTTGGTAGCTGTGGTGCTATTAAAGCGTCGATCAAAATACGAGACATACTCATTGGCATAGGCGCCAGCACAGATTCAGGCGTCAACCGACAGCGATTCCAAGGTCATGACTATGCTGCGATAGCAGATTATCATATTATTAAAGCACTCAATACAGCGGCCCAAGAGCTAAAAATTGGTGTTGAAAACGGCAACTTATTTTCCTCCGATCTTTTTTATAGCCCAAACTCTACCATGTTTGACACCATGGAGAGGATGAACATTCTTGGTGTCGAAATGGAAGCTGCTGGTCTCTACGGTGTGGCCGCAGAATATGGAGCCAAAGCAGCTGCAATTTGCACTGTATCAGATCATATACGCTCAGGTGAATCTACAAGTTCCGAAGAACGCCAATCTAGTTTCAAAGATATGATGCATATAGCTCTCGATGCCGCAAAGCTTCTACACACCAAAAACTAAAAAAGACAGTGAACTCAACGAAATTAGCAAAGCTAGCATCATCAGCTCGCGAATTGGCATACGCTCCTTATTCAAAATACAAAGTTGGAGCAGCCTTGTTAACTGATGACGGTAAGACTTACACTGGTTGTAATGTCGAGAATGCATCTTACGGGATGAGCATGTGTGCTGAGCGAGTTGCCCTGTATAAAGCCGTCTCCGAAGGGAACCAGTCCATCCACTCCATAGCGCTCTCACTCTCAGGATCTGGCAGCCCCTGTGGAGCGTGCCGCCAAGTCCTACATGAGTTCAACCCCTCAATGGTAGTCTATTTGGCTGATGAAACAGGGTGTATTCAACACGAGACTACACTTAATGTGCTCTTGCCCCATGCGTTTAGTTCCGAAAACCTCGATTAAGCGCGACTATTCCCTTCCACCACGTGCCATATTCGCTTATTTCCCGTGTAACAAATTATCATCTTTCATGCGTGTTTTTCTCATACTCTTCAGCAAGGAATTCAAAAACTTTTTCCTAACCCCATTTGGGTGGGTCATACTAGGACTTGTCTCGCTCATGCAGGGTCTCTCGATGACTACCGCCATGGAGAAAATGAAAGATGCGCCCCTAAGTGAAAACTTCCTCTTCATCGCATTCAGCTCACCAAATTTCTGGTTCTATTTCCTCTTTATCTTCCCACTCCTGACGATGCGACTTTTTGCGGAGGAGCAGAAAACAGGGACACTTGAAACTCTAATGACAGCCCCAGTTACCAGTGCCCAAGTGGTCCTCTCCAAATACGCTGCATCCTTTGCATTTTATTCCCTGCTATGGTCACCGATCCTCTTGCACCTGAAAATATTCACCGCTGTTACAGGCAATCCACCTCCAGTAGAAATGGGTCATCTAGTTGCTACCTATGCGATTCTCTTACTCATCGGAAGTTTTCTTTTAGCTATCGGTTGTTTCGCATCGACACTGAGCTCTAGTCAAATTGTCGCTGGCATCATCACAATTGCCATGATCGTCATTCTGTTTTTCTTAGGATTCGTTCCCTATTACACGGGCGAAGGATTCCAAGCCGTCTCTGTCTTTCATTATGTAGCTATTCAAGAGCACCTGAGTCTGTTCACCCGCGGCGTTATTGATAGCAGGCCCATTGTTTATTATCTGAGCATGGCTGCATTTTTTCTATTTCTCACGCACTTGACCTTAGATTTTCGCCGCTGGAAATCCTAATATCCACCCAGCTATCTACATGCCTGAAACATCAGCAACATCCAGCTCAGCCGCGCGTCCAGTAAGACGTTTTGGAAAAACAGTTAATGTTATCATTCAAATAGTTCTCTTCGTAACTACTGTGGTTGCAATCAACTACCTCAGCTGCGCCAACCATAAGCGCTACGACCTGACCGAAAAAAGAAACTTCACCTTATCTGATTTCAGTCAAAAGTTTCTCGATAGCGACATACTTCAAAACCACGGAGCTCCTTTGCAAGCTTTTGCTGTGATGCGTCGCACATCACCTCATTACTCGAGAGTATACCACCTGCTCGATGAATACCAACGCCTCGCCGGCCAAGCCATCAAGCTTGAATTTATTGATCCGCTTCGGCAAACAGATCGCACTCTAGAGATAGAAGCTATCTATGGAATACAATACAGCGAAGACATGATCATTATAGATGGTTTTGTCGATAATACTGATACCAACGTCGATGCTCAAGCAAGTATCCCAAACAATACTAAAGCAACGCCCAGCACAGGTGAGCCAACTAATGTAATAGCAGTTACTAATACTGCAAAAAAATCATCCAATCACGTGCGTGCGATACGTATCTCTGATCTTTACTTGCAAGATGACAACCAGGCTATCGTCGCATGGCAAGATGAGGATATAATCACCTCAAACCTCATCAGCTCTATCGAAGGATCACCGCGTAAAATTTACCTGGCCGCTGATAAAATGGACCTGCAAGCAGAAGATGGCCAGCCTGCTTGGATCGTTTTAGCACGCATTCTTCTCCAGCAAAATATTGAGCTTCGTCCAATACGCTTGGCAGACATAGACACAATCCCAGAGGACGCTGAAGCACTTGCACTCATCGGGCCTACCTATGACCTGAGTGAACGTGAAATGAAAATACTCTCAGAATACTGGGACAGGCAGCAATCAGCTCTGTTTGTCACCCTCGACCCTACCGCTCAGCTCGATAATTTGCGAATTTTCCTGCGCAGCTACGGTATCACAGCACGCAATGATAGAATAATTACAGTGAAAAATGGCCAAACGCTATCCAATGCTCAGTGCCTCTTCTCTCGTGGTGCTGAAATCAACAATTCGTTAGAGGGGAAATCAACTGTATTTGAAGGAGTAAGCTGTAGCCTTGAGGTAAGAGAAAACGATGACCGCCTTCTCAACAAGCGCATCCAGCCCATTGGGTTGGCCCAAGCTGTATCTGGCTGGTGGGGTGAAACTCGATTCAATGAACAAAGCCCCCTCTTTAATCCGGAAGAAGATTATGCTGAACCCCTCTTTCTTTCTGCTGCGGTCATACGTGGACAAGCTACATCAGATGATACTGCAAATTTGGTATCCAAAATGGTCGTCATAGGAAACACAGACTTCCTAGCCGACCGCAAAACCCGTCCGGAACAAGCAGATTTCATCCAATCTAGTATCAATTGGCTCATTGGCCGTGAGCAACTTATCGGCATTGGGCCCAAGAAACTTTACCGGCATAAAATGACTATTTTGCCAGCCCACAATGCGTTCATTACTAAGTTAGTTCTCATTTTCATGCCTGCCGCTGCTATATTGTTAGCACTTATTGTGTGGAATACCCGCCGGGCTTAACACCCCCATCATGATCGATTAGCCTCTGACGACCAAATCGCTGTTGTGCGTATCTCATTTACCATATTGTTAGCTGTAACCACGATACTATTTTGTGCATTAGTTGTCGTGTTTACTGGTGAAGACTATCGTCATTTACTCTTCGGTAAACTTTCAGCTCAGCCCGGCGAAAAACTTTTCAACATAAAAGATCTCGACGACGTCAGGGAAATTACACTCACTAACAGCGACGGCGATCAGGCCAATTTTCGTATAGACGGCAATCGATGGGTGGCTACTAAACCATGGCAAGATAGAGCCGACCCTCTCTACATGAAAGCTTTGTTACATTTCACCGCTTTACTGCGGGTAGAAGACATCATTGCTCGTGATGATGTAGTATTAGATGAGTGTGGACTTGAAGATGGTCACATCAAAGTTGTGATGAAAAATGGGAATGGCAAAAATGTCTGCCAGTATCTCATCGGCAGGCAAACTGCATGGCACATACCCAGTATTCGAGAAGACAATAAATTAGAAGACAACAAATTAACACCCTCCATCTTCATACAAATTCCAGATGCCGCACAGGACAACAATATTTACGTCTGTAGCCAAGAGTCTGCAGATGCTATCCAGCGATTATTTGAAAATCAGTTCGAACGCTTCAGAGATCATCACCCCTTCTATTTTAGCCCCAAATATCTGGACAATGTGCGTATTCAGAACGATCAAGGAGAAGTTGTTCTTTCTCGCAAAAACTTGAAATCAGCATGGACAATCAGTAAGCCTCTCGAGCTAAGAGCCGACGCCACCAGCCTAAACGCTCTTTTTGCTAATCTCGGCCAACTAACGGCACTTGAGGTCGACGACAGAGAAAACATAACGTTAGCATCAGGAGAAGACACTACCGCCCAAACAAGTGAACTTGCAATGCACTTTGCAGGTAAGGAGGAGGAAATCGTTCTACGTATTTACCCTCCCGCAGAAGATAATGACAGCACCGTGATGGCCACGGTGAGCGACCGCCCAGATGCTGTATTTACATTGCCTCTGACTTCAGACACATCCAACCCGAACATGATTTCGCTCAGCCAGCTGGAATCAGGAGTCAATGACCTGAGGGCCAAAACCATGACCCATCTAAATGGTCCTCAGCTCAAAACTGTCATTATTCGCCCAGAGGCGAAAGCCCCTATCATGCTTCAGCGCACACCAAAAACTACATGGCGAGTGTTAAGCCATACTGGCTGGAAAAAGGCAAATCAAGATGCTGTTGTCAATTTAATGACAGCTTTCACAAGGGATAATATACAAAAATTTGTAACAGATGCAGCTACTGACCTTTCTCCATACGGGCTTGATCAGCCGTTTCTTCAAATTGCCTTCATTAGCTTTAAAAACGAAAGTATGAGAGTGGCCTTTGGGCGCGATGCAGAGAGAAAGAATTTGTATGCTCACATTGTAGGCAAACCAAATATTTGGCAAATTGGCGCAGAAACATTCGCCAAGATAGCACAACATACATGGCAATGGAAAACCTCCCACGTTTGGCACATCCCTAAAATTGATATAACTAAAATTATCATTCAAAGAAAAGACCAGTTAAATTCTGAGCTTAATTATGACCATTTCACTGGAACTTGGACAGCCACACAAAACGGCAAACCTGCCTCAGCTCAATTAAACCTAAATAGAGCAGACAAGTTCCTCAGCTGTCTTGATTCCCTGAGAACCCAGCGATGGCTGGGTCCCTTACACCTGCAAGCGATGCAGTCACTTGCAAACCCAGATATCACGATTAAGATAATCATGCGTCGTGTTGACGATGAAGGAAACGACCTATCACCCATGACAAAGACTCTAAGAGTGACACAAACTCCAGGCGGCTATATAAATTTTGGGAAAATAGACAGCTTTCCGATCGGCCCGGAACAAGAGGACGAAACCAGTTACTTTCTCCTGACTCCGGAAACCTTCAAAAAGCTCAATATCAACCTATTCGAGTAACTTTATCTATTATCATGTCAGGCATCGACCCGCACTCCATTCGCAAAGATTTCCCCATTCTTGACCAAACAATCAATGGCAAGCCGTTGATCTATTTAGACAATGCTGCGACTTCTCAAAGTCCAACACAAGTGATGGAAGCTAGTACGCATTATTATTCGCACATAAATGCAAATATTCACAGAGCTGCTCACAAACTCGCCAGAGAAGCTACTGCAGCCCATGAGGCAGCAAGAGAGACAATAGCCAAGCACCTCAACTGTAAGCACGCTCACGAGCTTATCTTCACTTCAGGCACAACAGACTCAATCAATCTGGTGTCCAACACACTTGCCCTATCGGGCAAAATATCAGCCGGCGACAAAATCATCATTTCTAGCTTAGAGCACCACGCCAACATTGTGCCATGGCAAATGCTTTGCCAGCGCACTGGAGCTACACTTTTAGTAATACCTATCCATGAAAACGGCACCCTGGATATGGATGCATACGCTGAAATGCTTGATAATCATGTGAAGCTGGTTGCCATCAGCCACGTTTCGAACGCACTTGGAACAGTCAATCCAGTGTCATCCATCATTTCTATGGCTAAGAAATATAACGCCTTAGTTCTGGTCGATGGTGCCCAAGCAGCACCACATTTCAAAATTGACGTGCAAGCTCTAGACTGTGACTTCTATGCTTTCTCTGCGCACAAAATTTATGGCCCGACAGGCATCGGGATCCTTTATGGTAAGGAACAAATTCTCAATGAACTCCCGCCATGGCGAGGCGGCGGTGAGATGATCAAAGAGGTAAGCTTTGAGCATACCACCTACAACGAACTTCCATTCAAATACGAGGCTGGCACACCAGATATTGAGGGTGCCATTGCCATGGCTGCAGCTGTTGACTACATGAATAGCATTGGCCTTGAAAGTATCGCAGCTCATGAAACGAAATTAGAACAGAGGGCAACCTCAGCGTTAAAAGAAATAAAGGGCATCCAATTATATGGAACTGCTCCCCACAAGGCTGGCGTTGTTTCTTTCCGTATCAAGGGCATCCATCACTATGACCTTGGAACACTACTGGATCAAATGGGTGTAGCTGTTCGCACTGGACACCACTGCTGCCAGCCGCTCATGGCTCGTTATGGCGTCACAGGCACCGTACGTGCCTCCTTTGCTGTATACAACACCGAACAAGAAGTTGACGCTTTCATCGAAGCTGTTCAGAAAGCTGCGAGCATGCTGGTGTGATAACCTCTACCTCCTAGCCTTAGCCACACGGTTCACAAAAGCCTGCATCTCCGCCTGCTTTTGCTCCAGCTGCTCAACGAGCTTTAGTTGCGTTCTCGCACGGTCAAGGTTCTGACTATTCCTCTGAGTTTTAAAATATACATCCCCTTCTAAATAGTCAGTCAAGAAGCGCATACCAGTCTCGAGTGATATGAGACTCCCAGCGAATGCCAGATTATCCAATTCAGCATCGCATAGGCAGTGGCATGCATCAATATAGCCCTCAGCCAATGCTTCGAACATAGGCATGCGCACCAGCACCTCGCCGAGGTCAGGCTCGTCTTCTGCAGCTGGGCTCACAGCAGTTCGCACCAGATCGCCAAAATCATAGAGAGAAAGCCCAGGCATTACGGTATCAAGGTCAATCACACAGACCGCTTCATCCGTATCTACGTCCATCATTACATTGTTTATTTTGGTATCATTATGTGTTACTCGGGTGGGCAAAATCCCATCCCGCTGCAGGTCAACAAGCTTAGAAACCATCCACTGACGTTTTTGAATAAACTCCAACTCTACAGCTACACCAGCACTTCGCGAACAAAGGTCACGATCAACTGCATCCATTAAGCACTCGTAGCGCTTTGGAGTATTATGAAAATCAGGAATGGTCTCCTCAACGCCCTCAAGGGGTATATCACTGACCAGATCTTGAAACGAGCCAAAGGCGTGAGCCGCTTGATATGCTTGACGTGTATTTCCAACAATCTCATACGTGCGACATCCCTCGATGAAGTTGTAACAACGCCATATGCCTCCACCAGCACCGGACACGTACAGCCCCCCTTTTCTCGCTGGGTATAGGTTCAATGTCTGACCTCCAACATCACGCTTAACCCGCATCACCTTCGAATTGATATGGTGAGTTACCATTTCAACATTACGCATCACGGCTAAGGGGTCACGGAATACCTTTTCGTTAATCCGCTGGAAAATGTAACGGTGCTTCAGACCATCTTCAGTTTCAAATGTCGCAATGTAAGTGGCGTTGATATGACCACTATGAATCTCCTCACCTTTTATAAAAACTCCAGCAATGGCGAAGTCATTGGCGATTTTTTCGATATGACAATTGTAATCCATTATTTGATTACTGCTCAGGCAGAAGGAATATCAAGTCGACGAATGATACCTGGCAAGGCAAGCTCGATCACTGCCGCAACTTCCTGATAAGCCCTCGACCCCATGCCTATGGGGTCAGGTACATCAGCACCTGCTAGATTTTCATCCCCATCGATGAAATCACACAATAAACTTAGCGAGTCGTCACAATCGGGGCTGAATTGCTTTACCACTGCTGCGTGCGAGCTCGTCATAGCCACAATCAAATCAGATTCAGATAGAAGCCCCTCATCTATTTGACGGCTCTTAAAACCCTGCAGAGATGCCTCCTTAGACCGCACTATCTCAAGTGTCTCTGAGCTTGCAGGCTGCCCTGCCATGGCCCCCACGCCAGCAGAACCTACCGTTACCGCAGAATTGTCACCCAGAGCTTTTTTAAGCAGTGCTTCTGCCATCGGGCTGCGACAGGTGTTTCCCGTGCAGACAAACAAAACATTTCTCGTCGACATAGTTTAGAGCTGAATGGTGGGAAATATCGCAGTCATCCATGAAATCTTTTTCAATGAAGCCACAGGCGAATCACTTACCTTGTCTTCAAATGCAAAGACGTGCGAGTTACGCCACCTTCCGAACGCATGTGATATGTTAAATTATCCATCATACCCAATGCACTTATCGCTGTCTCGATCATCTCCTTATTGGCATTAAAATCCGCCACCTCAGAATCAGACATCAGTTCATCTGCATTATCCTCCATTAATTTCAGCCATTGTTCAACATAGCTATGTAGTACCTTCATGTCCACGTTGAGCCAAACCCCTTGTCGTGTTTCATCAACTCTGTTGGACGAAAGTGCCGACAACCCTTCCGCAAATCGTTTCGAACTAGATGCAAAAAACAACTCATCACTTACTGATACAGATGGGACAAAATCATCATTCTGAAATGGAATCGGAACAAACCAAGTTTTCAATCCATCCTTCTCGCTACTCATCGGCACCTGCATGGGGATTTCGGCCCCAGTCATCTGACTTGCCTTTTTCAACAAGCTTTCAAGTGCTTTATTAATACGCACCCACGAAGCCTGTAATTTATCTCGATCATCCACTGTGCTGACGTAAGCAACCCGTGGCATCTTGCCATCAGCTATAAAAGCCTCAGGCACGTTAGGCACTTTTGGTATTGTTCCATTGAGATCAACAACAAGAGCCGTTTCAGCACCGAGCCCTTCTGCCATATTTGTGCGCAAGGCCTTCCATACCTCCAGCAAGTCACTGCGGAACATTTCTTCAAACATCTGGAGACTAGCATCATACGCAATAAAGTTTAAATCCCCATTAGCTGCCCCCTCTCCTGACGCTGATGACAACATGGGCAATACGTGTTTGGAGGTTGCGTAGCTAACCTCGACTAAAGTATCAATTATGCTCATCAAACCCTCATTATATTCTGGATTAGTAGCCCAATTAGCGAACAAAAGATTACCTTCACCTTGAGACATGGCAGATAGCTTATGATCCAAGTCCATATCATATTGAGGCATGTTCGATCCTCCATGTATTTCGACTTTAATACCGTCCTCTAGATAAGCTGCGTAGCCAGCATCTGAGTCCTTGAACATCGCTGCAAGCTCCCGTGCCTGCTTGCCAATATTATCAAGCATCACTTCTAGGTCCTGCGTATCTCCCATTGAATCTGACACAGCCAACTGATCCGCCAACCCCTCTGAAAAAGAGCCCAACAAATCATACAATACTTTCTCGATAGCCGACAAATCATAGGACATTCCCCCATCATTAAAACCGTATGTAAACAATTCCTTATCGAGGTAATTATCTACAAATTTGATTTTGCCGCTTGCACACAGCGAACTCTCCACATCATCAACCAATACAAAATCGTCCTCAGAGCTCCCCAGAAAAAGAATCACATAACCATGCGACTCACCCACCAAGGCAACAATATTCTTCGTTTCGATCAGCGCAAGAAACTCATCGAGCTCTTGCTGGGACATTCCAAATTCTTTCAATGTAGAGGATGTCCACATGATGGACGAGTCATCCTCATCCTTCCGCATTTGATCCATCATTTTTTTTCCACTAAATTTAAAACCTTCGAATTCAGCACCTCCACGTTCGACGGTTAAGGGGTCAACTCCCAGTTCTAGCATACTGAAAACATCAAGAGCTGCTTCCAACTGCTGCCGAGCTTGAGCTCGAGCATCTTTGTCTGTAATCTTAACCCCTTGGTAATAGGCTGGCATGTCAACTTGACCAAACATACCGACAAAGTCTGCAAGGAAACCTTTGAGTGGAACTGCAAACATATTCTTTGGATTATTCATAGCGACATGCAATTTTTCACCTACCGCCGCATTACCCGCATAGACTGCCATTCGGCCAAGATAGTAAGATACACGGTCTGAGAATTTTATGACCTCCTGCCCTACTTTGACCGCCGTATCTCCATATGCCACGAAATAGTCTTCACCATATTGCTCAGCGCCTATTTGAATGAGGCTTTGATTAGCTGCTGCGTCGTCAAAAGAGACGCCTTCTAGCTCCAAACGTTCCTTAAGAAGCTTTCCCATCGGGGTTTGCCACATCTTATCCACTACACTACTGCCATTCATCACTGCACTGTAAGCACTCATATTTGCTGGCAGATATTGAGCAAATCCTAACTTAGCTGCTCGCTGCTCGGGACCAACCTGAACCTGAGCCTCATCAACCGGTAACGTAACCGCACCCTCATCTTGTGACTCACTCCCTTCCTGTATCGGTTTTTTATTACAGCTCAAAAATGTGAGCACACCTGTGCATAGGATTGGAATAATGTATTTTTTCATCTTGTTGATCATTTTTATTTGATTTGGGTTAATGCCAGCGTATTCAACATGGCTTTTCAATAAACTCACTCCCGTTCAAGTATGAATCTTACTGGGGAAGTTTGAAGTTTGCCGTTATGAGGAGACTATCTACATGCTTCATTTTTCCAATTACAAAGCTCAGTATTTTTTGTAAGGACAATCATCAACCATGCCAGAATTACCAGAGGTCGAAACAACATGCCGCGGCATCGAGCCTTATCTCATCAGCCGCAAGGTTCATACCATCGAGATAAGAAACCCAAACATGCGCTGGCCTGTAGAGGAGTCCGTTCGTGAAATTATTGGACTGAGGGTGGAATCTGTAACGCGCAGAGCCAAATACATACTAATAAAATCCCCCGCTGGAACTTTAATTCTCCACCTCGGTATGTCAGGCAGTCTTCGTATATGCCCTGATGATAGTGCATTTAAAAAACATGACCACTTTATCATTGGGCTCGGGGACAGCTTAGAAATGCGTCTTCACGACCCAAGACGATTTGGAGCTGTCCTCTGGCACCGCAAGAGTGAGGGACCTATTCATGAACACCGACTAATACAGCATTTGGGCCCCGAGCCTCTCACCAGCAAATTTGATGGCGATTACTTAACCGCAAGCTGTAAAAACAGGCAGACCACTATCAAACAACACATCATGAACAACAAAACGGTAGTGGGTGTTGGCAACATCTATGCTTGCGAGGCGTTATTCCGATCTGGAATCAAACCCAACAGGCATGCTGGAAATATATCTCGCGCACGGCTCTCCCTTCTCAGCGATCAGATTAAGAAGGTTTTGACTGAAGCTATCACACAAGGCGGCACGACCTTGCGTGATTTTCTCAGGCAGGACGGCCAGCCTGGTTATTTCAAGCAGCGCCTTCAAGTATATGACCGGGAGGGCGAAGCTTGCCGACATTGCGGCAAAGACATTCAAAAAATCGTTATTTCTAATCGCTCCACTTTTTATTGTTCAAAATGTCAGCGATAAGGTGCATCTCATACCTTGACATTTTCACAAATTAGCCCAGATTTCGCCCGTCCTCTACCAAGGACTTTCAACACATGCCGGTGTGGCGGAATTGGTAGACGCGCGTGATTCAAAATCACGTTCCCTAGGGAGTGCGGGTTCGATTCCCGCCGCCGGTACTTTTCAACCGCAGCATTTTGATGCCGGTTCATGTCCTTCCATGTGGCAACGAATCTTGCCACCCCCCCCCCAAGTGATCGGCAAGGACTCATCAAAGGCTTGATCAGTATTTTTCGTGGTATTCGCAGCAGCGCGCCGATCAGTCCAGCATCGTTAAATTCCATGAACTACTTTTTATTGGCAAAGTGCGCCCCAAGTGCCTCAACAACCCCCCTGCTGGCATGCCCCTTAGCTACATACCCACCTGCGCTTTCCACCTGCAACTTAACCTCTGGACATGCATTTGCAGGACAAGCCAGCATCTCAGCCATTTCAGGATTAAGCATATCAAGATCATTATGACTGTCACCGACAGCAAACGCGTGTTGGCTAGATAACCCCATCAAACGGGCCACCTCAAGCATCGCCGTCCCTTTATGGTAATGTTTATGGCTGAAGCGAAGATAAATCCCGTTTCGCTGATATGAGAGTGCCGTCTTAGTTTCGATCGTATCATCGATTTTATCTACGATCAGATCCATTTCAGCGGCCGTCGAAGCAACAATGCCTGCAGGCTCCTCCTTCTGAATTCCCCATACAGCTGCCGTCTCTGCCTCAACCCATTGCCTCAGGTGCTTGAGCACCTTACGACACTGCCGAAATAATTTATGGTGCTCACGCTCGCATTGCTTGTTCCACTGGGCATTACCAACCCAGCGACCAAACTCATTGGGCAAATAAATCTCGCGCTCTCGGGCGATGATGTAGTCAGGGAGAATAGGAAAACGAGCATCCACCAGGCCCTGCACCGTTTGCATTAAAGACCTCCCAGTGTTAATGCCCCAGCAAGACCTATGATCACTGCGCATCGATCTCATTAACTCAAAAAAATCAGCACAGACAGCCGGGTCTTCATCTGCGACCACGAGCGTTCCGTCAAAATCAAAGGATAACAGCCAACGCGGAGCGTCCGCTTCAGTAAATGGTGCCAGTAACTTCACAGACCCTAAGAATTTTTGATAAGACTTATAAAATGCACGACAACTATTCCTCAACCAGTATTGCTTTCAATGGAGGAATTTCAGGCTCCACAATTGCCCTAGGAGGCTGAACAGCTCCTTGGCCTATTGAGTCTTCTTGAACAAGAACAGCTTTAGCAGGCCTCACGTCGGAAACAGCTGGCGGATCAGTGGGTATACCTATTTTCTTCACTTCGTTGTCAGGCCGGCTCCTGCGCATTTTTATCTCCACCCGCCTGTTTGGCGCTTGTGCCTCAATGTCACCAGCTTTGACTAATGGCTTTGCCTTACCAAAACCCCTCACGGCAATACTGGATTCATCAAGGCTAAGCGTGCTAACCAACCATGTCTTAACAGCCATAGCCCGCTTCTGAGATAATACCAAGTTAGGTTGCTCCAGACCGACCAAATCAGTATGGCCATCAACCCAGCATACCAAATCAGGGTGTTTATCGATGAGAAGAGCCACTTTCATCAAGCTAATACGAGCACTTTGCCGCAAGGTTGCACTGTTGAAATCAAACAAAAGATCACTACCGATCAGCGCCTTAGTGGCCAACAATGAGTTCCCATCCATGCGCGTCATGGCATCCAAAGAGGTGAAGTCTTTGAGCAGGCCGTTCTCTGCGGCCCCCTCTGCCCCCTGTCGCAAGGCATCAGTATAGACGTCAGGATCATGCTCTGCTGCCTCACGAGCCCCAGGATCGACAGCCACTTGGCTCTCACTAGCCCGCGGGAAAAAATCTTCAGTCTGGCCAAGGTCAGGCAACGATGCTTCAAAAATAGGGGCGTTAAGTTGATCTAGCATCTCAGCATCTAGTTCGCCAACTGCCGCTGGCTCTGACATCGGAACCTCAATAACCTCAATTTCTGGGCTGATGTCTATTTCCACATCTGCCATATTTTCCAACATATCCAGTTCATCTATGGGAGGAACAATTGGCACTGGCTCAACAAGCTCTGGAGGCTCAGGCCTGTTCAGCTCCGGTCTGGAATCTAATTTGTCGACGCGATTCACGCGAACCACTTCCGTTTGCATCTCGGTTTGGCCAGCATTTTCTCGAAGCCTGACATCAATTCGACCGAGCATTACAAATGCAAAAGCATGTAAAATAATCGCGACCATTACAGCGATTGCAACCCACTTGCCGACACCCTCGTTCTCGGGAAGCCTGAAGGACGATGTCCCCCTCAAGCCTCCATTCCAACTGTAGTCATCGTCCATGAATATATGATCTTAACTTATTTTAATTAAATGGCAACTGAGGGTTTACATAGAAACATTGCCGTATTGCCGCTTCAATTTTCTCGCTCGCGTGCATTCACAATATGAATAGACTTAATTAATTATGGAGCCGGATATAACAAATACAGACACACATCCAGATAACATCTCTCACATAAAAGTGAATAAAAAGAGCCGATGGCAATTTGTCTGGCTTGGCATCACACTATCTGCCCTTCTATGGTTTACCCCCAATATCTATTTCAACAAAACTCTGGAATATACTGAAATAGAGCTGCGATCAGGATCTCTCAGCCAAACCGATTACGACTCAATCATACTGAACAACCGCCTCTATTTTCTGGCCTGCAAAATAGGGTCCTCTGTTTTATTTTTAGGCTCTATTCTCTACCTCATCAGCCAATTTGAAACACGACGCAATACCCACGTCCGCCATAGAAATTCACCATAAATTTGAATTGTATTATTGGCAGGGCTTCAATCATCAACTATGAATCCTCAATCGAATTAATTACTCTATTATTATCCCATGCAAATTTCATGTCCACATTGCAACACCGCTCTTGATGTAGCACCCGAACACTTTGGTCAGCAGGTTCAATGCCCAGCTTGTAGCAACCGCTTCCAAATTCCAGATGGCCCCTCAGAACCTAGCGACCCAGACTTCCAAAAGCCTGAGCGTCAGGGCTGGGAAGAAGGTGATCACGCCAACGTTAATTTTGGAAAAAGTTTCTTGATAGGTGCGAGTCTGACCATTGGCTGGTTACTACTCATGCTCCCCTTTGTTGAGAGTTTTGGAGCCATCTTCCTGAAACGCGGCTGGGTGAACTGGGCCGAGACACTTTTATTTTTCTGGGGTCTAACCATCCTATTCATGAAGTTAAAGAAGAACCAGCATCAAGCACAGGCAACCCTTCTTAACCTTTTTCCTGAAAACATAGGCAAGGAAATTAATTCATCCACCGTTGGAGCTTTCATCGACAATATTTACAGCACTCCCTTGAGCTTACGTGATAGCCTCATCGTGAACCGCATTCGTAAATCTCTAGAGCTCTTCGAGTCACGCTGTGACAACGGAGAGGTGGCAGGATTCTTAGGCATCCAATCAGATCTCGACGCCAACAGGTCGATGGGATCCTACGCACTCATCAAAGTGTTTTTGTGGGCTATTCCTATCCTTGGTTTTATCGGAACCGTGATGGGACTCTCTGTCGCTGTTGGCTCACTAGCAATGGGTGACAACTCAGACCCCGAAGCACTCAAAGAGTCCATCAACGCTCTGACTGGAGGTCTCGGTGTTGCGTTTGACACCACTCTTCTCGGTCTGATTTTGAGTATCTTACTAAGCTTCCCCTTGTCTGCGGTTCAAAAGAAAGAAGACGAAACCCTCACTCTCATCGACACCTTTTGCACAGAGAAATTGTTACCCAAGCTCAACGACAGCAAACAACTAGGCACAGACGAACTCATCGAGCAAGCCGACAGCATACCTCAGTTGGTAGCCTCATTGGCCAGAGC
>ENA-UZWU01014621-UZWU01014621.1-metagenome-genome-assembly--contig:-Day-4--1m-contig-14621_pt1 | contig 17878 bp, 11 predicted proteins | sample MGYA00260345_ERZ794905 | MGnify/ENA metagenome assembly ERZ794905
GCATCTTTACCCAGTTTTGCCACTTTCAGCTGCAAGTTGTTGCCAATAGCATAATCCACCCACGCCTGGTTACTCAGAGGTTCAGGATTGGTTGCCGCAAAGCTTTCAGTGAGACCGGCCAGTACTTTGTGATTCTCACCGGTCAGGACTTCCAGTCCCTCAAAGGCAATATTCAGGGCACCGCGTGCCTCGAGGCTATTCACTGTGGCATCATCAAATACCGCCTGGGCCTCGTGCACATCAGTCACTGGCAGCAGGCCCACTTCAAAACGTTCACGGGTCTGCTCGAGCTGGCGCTGAATAGCCCGCTCCTCGGCATCACGGGTCTGCAAATTGTCATAGGCGCGAAGTACGTTAAAGTAGGCTTCACTGACGCGAATAATCAGCGACTGCTGATCGGCGGCAAACTGAGCCCGGGCGCTTTCACTCAGCGCTTTACTGCTTTGAAAGCTGTACCAGGAGGGCATATCAAAAATAGCCTGGTTTAGAGACAGGCCATAAGAGGTTTCATCTGTATCAATACGACCGCTGGTGGCTGTGAGCAGGGTTTCGTCATTAATTTCGGTTTGTGTATATTCACCGGAGACGGATAGTTGGGGTAACAGGGCGCCGCGGGCTATGTTCCTGGTTTCCCGGTCGGCATTGAAGCTGGCTCGGGCGGCTCGCAATACTGGATCGTTTTGCACCGCGCTCTCGTATATATCAGACAGGGTATCCGCCAAACTGATTGGTGAAAGCAGTTGTGGCACAAGAAACGCGACAACAGAAATAATTAATCTTTTTGAAACAGTTTGCATAGAGCCTCCATTGACCTGAGCTTAGTTTAGCAGATTTATCTCAGGCACTTGGCCAGTGTTTTATTTGGAGATTAGACGTTTTAAAACACCAACTGGTTGACCAGATGGTAAAATTAACCACATAAGTTTTTTGAGACTAACCCGCATGATTAAAAAGCACCAATTTGGCCACGCAGACTATCGAATAAAGTCGAGTGAGACGGTCTTTAGCGGGTTTTTTAAAATGACCCGAACAGTCCTCGAGCACCGCCTGTTTGGCGGCGGCTGGAGTAAGCCACTAACCAGAGAGCTGTTTAAACGCGGTGATGCTGTTGGGGTGCTTTTATACGATCCGGTAAATCAGCTGATAGGCCTGGTAGAGCAGTTTCGTCTCGGTGCCATGGATGAGCAGCGGGGGCCATGGCAGTTTGAAGTGGTCGCTGGCATGATGGACAGCAATGAAAGCCCTGAGCAAGTAGCCATCCGCGAGCTTCAGGAAGAGGCCGGTGTTGAAGTGCAAGAGCTGATACCAATCTGCGACTATCTGGTCAGTGTCGGCGGTACAGACGAAAAAATGTACCTGTACTGTGGTCTACTTGACCTTGCGGGTAAGGGCGGGATTTTCGGTCATGATGGCGAGGGAGAGGATATTCTTTTTCATGTCTGGTCCTATAATGAAGTTATGCAGGCATTTTCTGAGGGCCTTTTAAATAGCGCCGCTATGACTGTATCTATGCTATGGCTTCAATTAAATCACCATGAATTGAGACTTGAGTCTTGATTGAACTACCCAGGGCGAGCTTCCAGCGCGAAACAGTTAACTTCATCACTATGAGAGAATAGAGACTTTGTCAGTATCCGAAACCAGACGCCAGCGCCTCAATTTATCCCAGCTGCATGCAGAGTGTGGACTCAACTATGTACGCCTGTTGCGGTTAATGCCTGAGGAGATTCAAGTTGGCAGCAGCATTCGCGTAGACTTTGCCGACGGGCCAAGTAGCGGCATGCACCTGACAGTGACAGAGGTAACTAAATACACCTATTTGCTAAGCATTGTTGCCGATGGTTCAAGACCCAGGTGGTTGCCAGAGATAGAGATAAAAGTGCGCATCTATCATGATGCAAGGATGGCCGAAGTCATCGAGTGGTGCAGTGAAAGAACTATTCCCTGGCTGCTCTGTGAGAAATCCGGCATGCAGGCGCGGGATGAAAAATGGCAGTGGAATAGTTTTTTAAGTGACCTTCTTGCCCATGGCCTAAAGCATGGCATGAGTAAAATAAAAGTAGGTTAATAGAAGTAAAGAGGGCTTCAGTGAGCACAGTGCGGATCACACAGATTACCGATCTCCATCTTGGTTCGGACATAAAGGAAACACTTGGAGGTGTAGAGACCTTCGCGAGTTTCCAGTCTGTGTTGCGAGCCACAGAGACTCAGGGCCGCGGAGACAGCCTGCTGTTGCTCACCGGAGATCTCGCCAGTGACTGTCAGCCCGAAGCCTACCAGCTGTTAGATCAGGCTCTTTTCGAAGCAAAAAAGCAGGCGATCTGGCTGCCCGGCAATCACGATGATGTGGAGATCATGAAGGCCAATCTTTCCCACTACCCGCAGCGGCGTATTTATCATGCGGAAAGCTGGGGCATACTTCTGCTCGATAGCTCGAGACCCGATAGTCCCGGCGGGCACGTCTCTGACAGGGAGCTTGTTTTCGCCGAGCAGGGGCTGGCGCAGTTAACTGGCAAGCCGGTGCTGGTTGCCATGCACCACTCTCCGGTACTGGTCAATTCCGCGTGGATAGATAAGCAGCAGATTGATAACCACCAGCGGCTCTACCAAATCCTCGAGGCTCATGGCGGTGTAAAGGCGGTTATCACCGGCCATGTGCATCAGCATAACGACAGTCTCTGGGGTGATATTCCAGTGTACTCCACGCCATCAAGCTGTGTTCAGTTTGAAAAATACAGTGTCGACTTTGCACTCTCTGAACAACCTCCGGGTTATCGCTGGCTGGATCTGCATGCCGATGGCAGCCTGCAAACCGGCGTTGAATTCATTGCCGATTTCGATCAGCGCTGCGATACAGGCTGCGTTGGATACTGAGTACTTTTAAGCCTTTGAGGCCCTTTCTCAATCCTTTAAAGTCTTTCCCGACAGCATAATCAATCCCCTATAGTCGCGATGCTTTGGCTATAATAGCCTGAAATAAAAATTAGACGTTTCTCTATGCCAACGCTCGTGTATCTCCATGGCTTTAATAGCTCGCCCGAGTCAAAAAAGGCGCAGCAGACCAGGCGCTGGATTGAGCAGAATGCACCTGATATTGAGTTTATCTGTCCGTCGCTGCCACCCTATGGCTATGCCGCTATGGATATGCTGGAAAAAATAGTCACTGCTCGGTTGCCCGATTCAGTGGCCGTGATTGGCAGCTCTATGGGTGGGTTTTTCGCCACCTGCCTGGCCGAGCAGTACAGTCTTAAAGCTGTATTGGTCAATCCTGCGGTAAGCCCGTATAGAGGTCTGCAGAGTTGGCTTGGCGAGAATACCAATTACCATACGGGGGAGAAGTGGTTGTTTGAGGGGCAGCATATCGATGAGTACCGGCGCCTGGATCCCCCTGAGATAAACAATAAAAATAATTACCTGGTGCTCTTGCAAAGCGGTGATGAAGTACTTGATTATCGCGATGCACAGCAACGATACAGTGGATGCAAAATAATTCTCGAATCCGGTGGCGATCATAGCTTTATCGATTATCATCAACACCTGAAAATTATTCACCAATTTTTGGTTTCGGCCTAAACAAACTTATTTGTGAGCAAATGAGCAACTACAACGCAGAAGATATTGAAGTCCTCACCGGGCTCGATCCGGTTCGCAAGCGACCGGGTATGTACACCGACACCAGTCGTCCCAACCACCTGGCCCAGGAAGTGATAGACAACAGTGTCGACGAGGCACTTGCCGGTCACGCCAAACGTGTCGAAGTGACGCTGCATAAGGATGGTTCGCTGTCGGTCTGTGATGATGGCCGCGGCATGCCGGTGGATATTCACCCGGAGCAGGGTCTTCCCGGCGTTGAGGTGATTCTCTCGACCCTGCATGCCGGTGGTAAATTCTCCAACGACAATTACCAGTTCTCCGGCGGCTTGCACGGCGTCGGCGTCTCGGTGGTGAACGCTCTGTCCACCAAGCTCGATGTTATAGTCAAGCGCGGTGGCAATGTTCACCAGATTGTGTTTGCTGGTGGCGAAAAGACCTCCGACCTGCAGGTCATTGACAGCTGCGGACAGCGCAATACCGGAACCATTTTGCGCTTTTGGCCCGACCCCAGTTATTTTGACTCGGTCAAATTCTCGGTCAGCAGGCTGCGCCATGTGCTGCGCGCCAAAGCGGTACTCTGTGGCGGTTTAACGGTTGGCTTCTACAATGAAAATACCAATGAAAATGAAGAATGGTATTACGAGGACGGTTTAAAAGACTATCTGGCCGGTGCACTGCACGGCTGGGAAGTATTGCCCGCAGAACCCTTTATCGGCACCTTTGCCGCATCCAATGAAGCAGTCGACTGGGCGGTTTTATGGTTACCCGAAGGCGGTGAGCTGGTGCAGGAGAGCTATGTAAACCTGATTCCAACGCCTCAGGGCGGCACCCATGCCAATGGTCTGCGCAGCGGGCTGTTAGACGCTATGCGTGAGTTCTGTGAATTCAGAAACCTGCTGCCGCGGGGGATCAAATTAACCCCGGACGATATCTGGGATCGCTGTAGTTTTGTCCTTTCCTGTAAACTGGCCGACCCGCAATTTTCCGGCCAGACCAAAGATCGACTCTCCTCCCGCGAAGTGGCCGCCTTTGTCTCCGGCGTTGTTAAAGATTCCTTCAGCCTGTGGTTAAACCAGCACACCGAAGAGGCCGAGAAGCTCGCCGAGTTGTGCATTTTTGCCGCTCAGCGCCGTATGCGTGCAAGCAAAAAAGTGGTGCGCAAAAAAGTCACCCAGGGTCCGGCACTGCCGGGCAAGCTGGCCGACTGCGCCAGTGGCGAACCCGAGCAGTGTGAAATATTTCTGGTTGAGGGTGACTCGGCGGGCGGTTCTGCTAAACAGGCCCGCAATCGTGAGAATCAGGCGATTATGCCCTTGCGCGGTAAGATTCTTAATACCTGGGAAGTGGACTCACAAGAGATTCTCGGCTCCCAGGAAGTCCATGATATCTCCGTTGCTCTGGGTGTTGATCCGGCACTCGAAGATATCGATTCACTGCGCTATCACAAGATCTGTATCCTCGCCGATGCGGACTCCGATGGACTGCATATTGCGACGCTGTTGTGTGCCCTGTTTGTCCGTCACTTCCGACCTCTGGTTGCCCAGGGCCATGTCTATGTGGCTATGCCGCCGCTGTTTAGAATCGATGTCGGCAAAGATGTCTATTACGCGCTAGATGATGCCGAGCGCCAGGGCATTCTCGATCGCATCCAGGCCGAAGGCAAGCGTGGCAAGGTCAATGTCCAGCGCTTTAAGGGGCTGGGCGAGATGAACCCGCTGCAGCTGCGCGAGACCACCATGGACCCGAATACTCGAAGACTGGTGCAGCTAACCCTTGAGCCCGGTGATGACACCAACAGCATTATGGATATGTTACTGGCCAAAAAGCGCGCCTCAGATCGACGCGCCTGGCTGGAAAACAAAGGCAATTTAGCCGAAAACCTCTAAACCGTTTTTAACACAGGAAAGACGATGAACGATATCGTAACCTTCAATGACCAGGGCGTAGAGAGCAGGGCTCTCAGTGACTATGCCGAGCAGGCCTATCTGGATTACTCCATGTATGTCATTCTCGATCGCGCACTGCCGCATATTGGCGATGGTCTCAAGCCGGTGCAGCGACGCATTGTCTATGCCATGAGTGAGCTGGGCTTAAAAGCCAGTGCCAAATACAAAAAGTCTGCGCGGACCGTAGGTGATGTGATCGGTAAGTTTCACCCCCATGGTGACAGCGCTGCCTATGAAGCCATGGTGCTAATGGCGCAGCCATTCTCCTATCGCTATCCTCTGGTCGACGGTCAGGGTAACTGGGGTTCAGCGGATGATCCAAAGTCCTTCGCAGCGATGCGTTACACCGAATCCAAGCTCTCCAAATACGCCGATGTGCTGTTGTCAGAGCTGGGCCAGGGCACGGCCAACTGGCGCCCAAATTTTGATGCCACCATGGAAGAACCGGAAATTCTCCCGGCGCGGGTACCCAATGTGCTGCTTAATGGCACCACTGGTATTGCCGTGGGTATGGCCACTGATATTCCACCGCACAATCTCAATGAGGTGGTCGCCGCCTGTCTGCACCTGCTGGATAGCCCCAAGGCGACAATTCCGGAACTGATGGCATTTATTAAAGCTCCGGATTTCCCCACCGAAGCAGAGGTTATTACCAGTCAGGCAGATATTCTGAAAACCTATGAGACCGGTCGCGGCTCGGTAAAAATGCGTGCGATCTGGAACCGTGAGGATGGCGATATAATTGTTAGCGCCCTGCCATTCCAGGCCTCCGGCTCCAAGGTGCTCGAGCAGATTGCCAGCCAGATGCGCAATAAAAAATTACCTATGGTCGAGGACTTGCGCGATGAGTCAGACCATGAGAATCCCACCCGCCTGGTGATTACGCCGCGCTCCAATCGCGTCGATATAGAGGCGTTGATGGATCACCTGTTTGCGACCACCGACCTGGAGCGCAGCTACCGTATCAATATGAATATTATTGGTATTGATGGCCGTCCGGCGGTGATGAATCTGCGCCAGATTCTCAAGGAGTGGCTGAGCTTCCGTATCGATGTCACTCGTCGCCGTCTCGATTACAGATTACAGAAAGTCGAAAAGCGCTTGCACCTGTTGGATGGTTTGTTAATCGCGTTTTTAAATATCGATGAAGTGATTCATATTATCCGCACCGAGGACGAACCCAAGCCGGCATTGATAGCCCGCTTTGGTCTCTCGGATACCCAGGCTGAATATATTCTCGATACCAAGCTGCGGCAGTTGGCGCGTCTGGAAGAGGTTAAGATTCGCAGTGAGCAGGATGAACTGTCGAAAGAAAAAGCTGAGCTGGAATTGCTGCTGGGCTCCGATGCGCGACTAAGGACCCTGGTTAAAAAAGAGCTGAAAGCCACGGCGGAAGAATATGGTGACGAGCGCCGTTCACCGCTGAATGAGCGCGGTGAAGCCCAGGCCTTTAATGAGAAAGACCTGCTTACCGCAGAGCCGATTACCGCAGTGCTTTCCGATAAAGGCTGGCTGCGTGCGGCCAAGGGGCATGAGATTGATCCCACCAGCCTAAGCTACAAATCCGGTGATAAGTTTTTATCCGCAGCCCGCGGGCGCAGTAACCAGAATGTCTTTCTGCAGGATAGCGGTGGGCGTTTTTATGCGCTGCCCGGTCATACCCTGCCATCGGCCCGGGGTCAGGGGGAGCCGGCAACCGGTCGCCTCAATATCGCCTCCGGGGCACTGTTTACCGATGTGGTGATGGGTGCAGATGACCAGAAGATTCTGCTGGGCACCGATGCGGGCTATGGTTTTGTCGGTAAGATTGGCGATCTGTTTACCAAGAATAAGGCCGGCAAAGCGGTGGTCTCTATTCCCAAGGGCGGCAGGATACTGAGCCCGAAAATGGTCAGTGATGGCACTGCTCTTGTGGCTGCTGTGAGTAATGAAGGACGTTTACTGGTCTTCCCGATTTCCGAGTTGCCCGAGTTGGCGCGGGGTAAGGGCAACAAGATTATCAATATTCCCGGTTCGCGGTTGCAGGCTCGTGAGGAGTTTGTGGTCGACTACGGGGTTATTTCTGAAGGCGATTCTCTGGTTGTTCACTCGGGTAAGCGTTATCTGGTGATGAAGGCCAAAGATCTTGAGCACTATCGTGGTGAGCGCGGTCGACGTGGGCACAAGTTACCTCGCGGATTCCAGAAGGTGGATAAGCTGGAGGTAGAGGGCAGCTAGCGCTCTGCTTTGTCTGGTGGTTGTTTACGGCGGCGGGTATTGTTCTGCTACTATTAATTAGCTTGAACTGCCTTGCTGCCGTTCAATACTATCTTACTGTCATTTCGGCCTGCCTCACTGTCATTTCGACCTTCTTTGCTGTCATTTCGACCCACTTCGCTGTCATTTCGATCTTCTTCGCTGTCATTTCGACCTACTTCGCTGTCATTTCGACCTATGGGAGAAATCTTTAGGAGGTCCCTCGTCGCTTCGCTCTGTCGGGATGACAGGCTGTTGCGCTCAGTTGGGATAACATCCAGAAGCGTCAGTAACCTTTTTGAAAACCCTATTCCCTGTACTACCCTTATTTGAGGTCAATTGAAAGCACTCCAAAAAAAAGGAGAGCAACCTTTACAAAAATAGGCAAATAAAAATCGAAGAAAATAATGCGCTTATACAGGAGTTAGCTGTTATTTACGGGTTGAAAGTACTTATGGTATTGGTGATCTTTATTGTCGGTAAGTGGATCTTCAAAAAAGCTCTTCGATATCATAGAAAAGTTTGGGATGTTTATTTTAATTTTACCGAGGCGGTGAAAAAGGCCTTTGACAGCAATGGAATTTCTATTCCATTCCCCCAACAGGATATCTATATGCATCAGGTTGAAAGCGCTGTTCAGGCATAGGTTTGTTACCTGCTTAGTAACTGAAAGCCCTTGAGTACATTAAGCGCTTCATAGAGCTGATTGTCGTCGGTAAGGTCTTCCTCAGGCGCGGCAGTGCTATCAGCACTGTCGCCAGCCTGCTGCAAGTGTCCCTCCAGATTTTCCTCGCGAATCCTGTCACTCTGTTGATAGCGACGAATCTCCGCAGGCTCTACGATAATATCCGGAACAATCCCCTCGGCCTGAATAGAGCGGCCATTGGGGGTGAAGTAACGCGCCGTGGTGAGCTTTACCGCGCGGCCATCACCGAGAGGAATCACTGTTTGAACCGAGCCCTTGCCAAAACTCTGGGTGCCGATAATGGCTGCCCGTCGATGATCCTGCAGTGCACCGGCAACGATCTCTGAGGCCGATGCGCTGCCGCCGTTGATCAGCACTACAATGGGAATGCCTGCAAGCAGGTCGCCGCTGGTAGCCTGATAGATGCTATTGGCGCTGGGTAAGCGACCCTCGGTATAGACAACAGTGCCGCCATCCAGCACTGCGTCAGAGATTGCCACAGATGCCGGTACTATTCCTCCGGGGTTATTGCGCAAATCAATAATCACTCCTTTCAGGTCAGTTTCCCGCTGCTTGAGATCGCGCAAGGCGCCCTTAAACTCATCAGCGGAGCTGGTTTGGAATTGTGAGATGCGCACATAGCCATAGCCCGGTTCGAGTATTCGGCTGCGCACTGAGCTGACCTGAATAATATCCCTGACAAGAGTAAATTCAATTGGCAGGTCTTGATCATCGCGCAGGACTGTAAGATCAATGCTGGTACCTTTTTCCCCGCGCAGTTTGTCGATGGCTTTCTGTAGTGCCATGCCGCGAACCGGGGTGCCATTGACTTCAATAATTAAGTCGCCTGCTTTAATCCCAGCCTCTGCTGCGGGGCTGTTATCGATGGGCGAGATAATTTTTATCAAGCCGCGCTCTGCACCCACCTCCATGCCAAGGCCGCCATACTCGCCAGTGGTGGATTCCTGAAGCTCATCGTAATCGGATTCATTCAGATAGGCCGAGTGGGGGTCAAGTTCCAATAACAGGCCGGCAATGGCATTTTCCAATAACTCGGAATCTTTCACTTCTTCAACATAGCCACGGCGGATCTGCTCGAATACCTGGGTAAAAACCCGCAACTCGCGAAGTGGTAACCGCTCTTCGGGCTGTGCTTTTTCGGCATTGCTATTATCTGACGCCAGCGGCTTTGCGAAGGCCGGCGCTGGCGCGCAGAGAACAAAACTGATCAGCAGAGTGGCAGAGAATAACAGACAATTTTTTAGCATAGACGCTTCCCCTCAGCGCATTAACGCTTGCCCAACCATACTTTAGGATCTGCTGGTTGGCCTTGTTTGCGAATTTCGAAATACAGAGCGGGCTTGTCTAAACCGCCGCTATCGCCTGCGCGAGCAATGGTTTCGTTGCTCAGCACCCAGTCGCCCGTATCTTTTAGTAGCTGTTCGTTGTGAGCGTAAAGAGTCATATAACCATCGCCGTGGTTGAGAATAATTAATAGTCCAAAACCGCGCAGATAGTTGGAAAAAATCACTTGGCCATCGTGCACTGCATTTACTGGCTGTCCGGATTTGGCGCCAATCATCCAGCCTTCCCAGCGCAGGGAGCCGCTGCGCTGGCTGCCATAGCTATGGGCCACGCGGCCTTTCAGTGGCCACTGCAACAGGCCCTTTTGCGAGACGAATGTCTGCTGGCCGGGAGGTGCAGAGAGCGGCATTTCAGTGACGGCAACCTCTACAGTGTTGAGCAGCTCTTCGAGTTCCGCGCGTTCGGCAAGCAATTTATTGAGCTTTGCTGTATCACTTTTCAGTGAGGTATTTAATTTTTTCAACGCGACAGAGCGACGCTTGCCAATTAAAAGAAATTGTTTTTGATCCTCGACTAATTCCTTTTTGGCACTGTCCAGTAAGCGTTTTTGCTGAGTAACTTGTGTTATCAGTGCAGAGAGTTTTTCAACGTCGCCAACATAGGTTTCAATTTTTTTATTGCGTGCCTCGAGAAAATAACTGTAGTACTTAAATAGCCGAGAGAGCTGTTGGGGGTCTTCCTGGTTTAAAAGTAATTTTATCGGTTCCTGGTCACCGAGTTTATAGGCGGCAGCCAGGTGCTCGCTAATGGCGGCATTTTGATTTTTAATGTTTTTTTCCAGATCGCGCTGCTCTATCTCGAGAAAGTAAAGTTTATTGCTGCGACTATTAATTTTTGTATTTAACTGACGAATGCTCCGGCCGATTTTTGCCGCTTCAAGCTCAACCTCCTTAAGCTCATTGATCAGGCTGTTTTTTTCCCGATGACGTTTTTCCATGCGCTTTTCGAGGCTGCTGATTGAGCGTTTTAAAGTATCGAGCTTTTGCTTGTCTGAATCAGCGGAGGAGCTGCCAGTAAAAAAAATCAGCAATAAAACCGAGCTGATCGCTACCTGTTTTATTGCCGATAATTTTTTCATTGTTTATCTTTTATCCCTGATTGGCACGGATTGGTTTCCCATTGACTAGCTGGCGCTACTAAGCAGAGATCGGCCGGTCATCTCTTGTGGTTGCTGAAGACCCATCAGAGCCAGCATGGTTGGCGCAATATCTGCCAGGGAACCATCACTATCCAGAGACAGTTGGCGCTCGCCTACGTAAACCAGCGGTACTGGCAGAGTGGTGTGCTGGGAATGTGGCTGGTTATTGGCTTCGTCGAACATCTCTTCAACATTGCCGTGGTCAGCGGTGATAAGAATTTCACCACCAGCCGCTTGAGTGGCGGCAATTACCCGTTCGAGGCACCAGTCAATCGTCTCAACCGCTTTAATAGAGGCATCGTAACTGCCGGTATGACCAACCTGGTCACAGTTAGCGTAGTTGCAGATAATCGTATCGAATTTATCTGAGCCTATGGCTTCGACCAGTTTTTCAGTAACCTGACGAGCGCTCATTTCCGGAATCGTGTCGTACGTGGCAACATCCGGCGATGGCACCAGGATCCGCTCCTCGCCTTCATAGAGAGACTCTTTGCCGCCGCTAAAGAAGAAGGTTACATGGGCATATTTTTCAGTCTCGGCAATACGCAGCTGCTTTTTGCCCTGCATGGATAGATAATCGCCCATTGAATTGACCAGCGAGATTGGTGGGTAGGCGCAGGGAACATCCAGATTGGACTGGTATTCAGTGGTCATTACAAAGGTTGACAGGGCGGGCACAACGGCGCGCTCAAAACCGTCAAAGATCTCATCGGTCAGAGCATGAGCCAACTCGCGGGCGCGATCGGGGCGGAAGTTCATAAAGATAACTGCATCGCCATCTTCCATGCGCACCGGCGCTTCGCCTTCATTGCAGATGGTCGTGGCATGCACAAACTCATCGTTTTCATCGCGCGCATAGGCATTGTTCAGTGCCGAGATTGAATCTGTCGCTGTGTAGGGCGCATTGCCCGCCGTGATTAGGTTGTAGGCTTCAGCAACCCGATCCCAGCGATTGTCGCGATCCAGTGAGTAGAAGCGCCCACAGACCGAAGCGATTTTACCAACGCCGAGTTTTTCAAATAGTGACTGGGTTTTTTCCAGTGAAGGTTGTGCGCTGCGCGGAGGGCAGTCGCGGCCATCGAGGAATGCATGCAGATAGACTTTTTCCGCACCGCGCTGGGCAGCCAGTTCAATCATTGCATTGATATGGTCTTCATGACTGTGAACACCGCCGGGCGATAGCAGACCCAGAATATGAACCGCTTTGCCGGCAGACTGCGCCTTATCAACAGCATCACAATAGGCCGGGTTGGTGAAAAAATCACCGTCGGCAATCGCCTTGTTGATGCGTGTGTAGTTCTGGTAAACAACGCGACCAGCACCCAATGTCATATGACCGACTTCAGAGTTACCCATCTGGCCTTCGGGTAAGCCAACGGCCATTCCGGAAGTGTGGATCAATGTTTTTGGATTGTTTGCCCACAGGGATTGCCAGACAGGCGCCTTGGCATTTTTAATCGCATTGTGTTTAGTCTCATCGCTGTATCCAAAGCCATCGAGGATAAGCAGTACCAGTGGTTTTTTTGGTTCGGTCATGGGTGCCGTCTAAAGTAAGAAACGAATGGGGGATTTTAAAGGCAAGCGCTGCAATACGCTACGCCCACAGGCCGATTTACGCCAATGGGGGTGAAATTAGCGGTAAATTATCTGCCAATGAGTGCTTGCCGATGGTTATTGCGCTTCGAGTTGTTCCCAGCGTTGGTAGCAGTGATCAAGTTGCTGTTGCAGATCACTGAGGTCGTTTTCAACGGCTGCGGTGATTGAGCGCTCGGCCTGGTAAAAATCCGGCTGGTTCATCTGTTCAGTGATTGCGCCGATCTCAGTTTCCAGGCGTTCAATTTCTGCCGGTAACATATCCAGCTCGCGCTGGGCTTTGTAGGAGAGTTTTTTGGCTGTCGCCGCAGGTTTTTTTTGGGGTTGCGACGGCGCTTTTGATTTCGTGTCTGTCTCAGTCTGGCGCTGGCGCAGCCAGTCATCGTAGCCGCCAATATACTGGTTGATCACCGCGTTGCCCTCAAATACCAGGGTGCTGGTCACCACATTATTGAGGAAGGCACGGTCGTGACTGACCAGCAAGATCGTGCCCTTATAGTCGATGAGCAGCTCCTCGAGCAGGTCGAGGGTGTCGATATCCAGGTCATTAGTTGGTTCGTCGAGCACCAGAATATTCGATGGTTTGGTAAACAATTTGGCCAGCAGAAGACGATTGCGTTCACCGCCGGAAAGCGCGCTGACCGGCTGTCGGCAGCGATCGGGGCTAAAGAGAAAATCCTGCAAATAGCTGATAACATGCCGCGATTTGTTGCCAATATCGAGGATGTCACGGCCACCGGAGACGTTGTCCTGAACTGTTTTTGACTCGTCCAGGGCTGAGCGATACTGATCAAAATAGGCGATATTGAGGTTTGTGCCAGTTTTAACTGTGCCTGACTGAGGTTCCAGCTGGCCGAGTAGCAGTTTTAGCAAGGTAGTCTTGCCCACGCCATTGGGCCCAATCAAGCCGACTTTGTCGCCGCGCTGTATTAGCGTCGAAAATGACTTAACCACGGCGTTGCTGCCATTAGCAGCACCATCTGCAAAGGCAAAGTGAATATTCTCAGCCTCGGCTACAATTTTTCCGGATTTTTCCGCCTGCTGAATATCCATCTTTGCCGTGCCCTGCTGTTTGCGGCGGTCGGCATATTCCCTGCGCATCGCCTCCAGCGCCCTGACCCGGCCTTCATTGCGCGTGCGCCGCGCTTTAATGCCCTGGCGAATCCATACCTCTTCCTGAGAAAGGCGCTTGTCGAACAGGGCATTATGCTTGTCCTCAATCTCCAGTATTTCTTTCTTGCGTTGGATATAAGTGGCGTAATTGCAGTTAAATTCGGCGATCTTGCCGCGATCTATCTCAATAAAGCGTGTTGCCAGATTGTCCATAAAGCGTCGGTCGTGACTGATAAACAGCAGCCAGCCCTCCCACTTAAGTAAAAACTGCTCGACCCACTTGATCGCTTCGATATCCAGGTGGTTGGTTGGCTCATCGAGCAACAGCAGGTCCGGATTGCACACCAGGGCGCGAGCAAGCAGAACCCGGCGCTTGTAACCACCGGAAAGGCTGGCGATATCCACGTCAGGATCGAGATCCATCTTGGTCACTATAGCCTCAACCCGCTGATTGATATCCCAGCCGTCGACCCGCTCAAGTTCGCCTTGGCACTCTTCGAGTTCGCGCATAACCTTATCACTGGGGTTGTTGCTTAGCTCCACCACCAGGTGGTGATAGCGCGCGGCGAGCTGGCCCTCGGCACCCAGGCCCTCGGCGATAACATCAAATACCGAGCCAACTGCATCTTGGGGAACCGACTGTTCCAGCTGGGCAATCTTGACCCCGGCAGCGCGTTTAAGTACGCCGTCGTCGGCGATAACCTGGCCAGTCAGTATTTTTAACAGCGTTGATTTACCCGCGCCATTGCGGCCAATCAGGCAGACCCGCTCCCCCGGTTCAATAACTAGGTTGATATGATCAATTAACGGCGGCTGACCATAGCTGAGAAAGATATCCTGCAGAGTGACAAGTGGCATGGGTTATGGGCTATCCAAAATTAAGCAGCGGTTTGAGCATCTGGCCCCAGAGGCTTGGTCAGCAAGATGAGTTTCGGTAGAAGCGTCATCGAGCCAAGCAGTGCGGCGGTCATCGCCAATCCGGTCAGCAGGCCAAAGTAGATCGATGGAATAAAGTTGGACAGCGCTAAAATCGAGAAGCCAACAATAATGGTAATCGCCGTGTAAAACAGCGCAAGGCCGATGCTGGCATGAGCCCTGTGCATGGACTTCAGATAGTTGCCATCGATGGCAAACTCACGCCGGAACCTGGTGATGTAATGTATTGCGTGATCCACACCAATACCGACAGTAATTGCCGCGATGGTAATGGTCATCATATCCAGAGGTATGCGCGCCAGGCCCATACCACCAAGGACGATTCCCGCCGCCAAAAAGTTTGGCAGGATGGCGATAATTGAGATTTTGATAGAGCGGAACAGCACCAAAAACATCAGCATAATGCCGACAAAAACCGCGCCCAGAGTGAGAATCTGCGATTTAAACAGGCTTTGCAGCATATTGTTATAGAGCACCAGCAGGCCGGTAAAGCGGATATTTTCACTGGCAATGCCCACTTCATTAACCGCATAGTCATGGATTTTTTCCAGCAGGTCGGCACGGCGCAACAGGCCCTGAGTTTCCATGGCGCGCAACTGGATACGTGCCTCGTCTATATCTTCAAGTAGATAGGGTGCCACCATCTGCTGGTAGATCTCGTCGCCAAAGCTTTTGCGCATAAAGGCAATTTCAAAATCATTGAGCTTATGGCCACTGAGGTCGCTGGCGACATCGTAGATCTGTACCAGTGAGCTGACTTTGCCCACTTCCGGCTGGGCTTCGAGGAAGGCCTGCAGTTTGGCGAGGTCAGCCAGGCCAGTTGAGGTGAACCAGTAGGTATCTCTCAGCGTGTTGGCGCTGTCCTCACCAAAGGCATCGGACTGACTTTCGAATGCATCTTCAAAGCCATAGTCGCCGTACTCATCCTCCTCGGCAGCGGTGCTGTCAGAGAATGCATCGTCACCAAAAGCGTCATCGCCATACTCACTGTCATTATCAGCCACAACGCTCTGCTCAGGTTCAGTAAACGTCGGCGCCTGTAAAATAATATCCAGGGGTGTGGTGCCACCCAGCGAGGCATCGATAACCTCCATACCCTGGTAAATTTCAGTATTGCTGCGGAAGTAGTCAATAAAGCGATTCTCTACCTCAAGACGGCTAATACCATAAATTGAGAGCGCACCTAGCCCACAGGCAAGCAGTAACACAACATTGCCGCGGCGCTCGGTAAAGTTGGCAAATACGGAGGTAAACGATGCCGAGTTATCATTGCCCGTGGTGTCTTTACTTTTGCCGACCAGCATCATTCCCGCCGGAATAATAATAAAAGCCACAACCAGCGCCAGGGAGATCCCCATGGTCATCATCCAGCCAAAATCGATCACCGGGCGAATGTTGCTCACCACCAGCGACATAAATGCGACGATGGTGGTCAGCACCGTATACAGGCAGGGTTTTGCCATCGAGGTTACCGTGGCAGTCACCAATTGCTGCTGTGTGGCCTCTGGCTGAGTTCGATACAGCTCGCGGTAGCGAACAATCAGATGCATGGTCAGCGCCAGAGTGATAATCAAAAGCAGCGAGACAAAATTTGACGAGATAACTGTCAGGCGCCAGTCGATCCAGCTGAGAAAGCCGAGAATAATAACCAGACACAGTGCGCAGGTGCTCAACGGCAGAATAACCCAGCGCAGCTGGCGGAAAATCACCGCTAGGGTGACGATCACAAAGATCAGAATGCCGGTGCCAAAAATCACCAGATCGCTTTTAATAAAGTCGACCATATCCGCAGTAATCATATCTGGCCCGCCAAGGAAGATCGTGGCGCGGTCTCGGTAGCCCGCCATCAAGCCGCGCACATCGGCGACCAGCTGGCGGCTGACAGCCGCTTTGCCCGTGCGGTAGTCAAGGAACTCTTGACTCACCGCATCCAGCTCCAGCTGTTGCGCCCGGCTGAGCCCCTCGGTTGATTTGAGTAAGCGCAGGGCATCTCGCGCCTGCACCAGGTCCAGATATTTCTGGTCCAGCTCAAGAGTTGCCAGCATGCCTGTGGTCTGGCCATCGCGGCTGAGAATAAGGTCTTTGTAGATTGGACTATTAAGAAATTCCTGGCGGGCAAGGTTGCGATCAACCCCGGGGGACAGCAGCGTATTCAGCTCACCCTTTAAATCGGCAACATCAATTTTTGGGCTGTAAAGCAGCGGTACATCGAGTAGCGACAGCATACTTGCAACGCCTTTAATATTTGCCAGCTCATCGCGCAGGGCGGAGAGCGTTTGCAAATTCTCATCATCAAATAGATCACCCTCCAGCGGCGAGAAGGTCACAATCAGGAAGTTGTCGCTGCCATAGCGCTGAACGACTTCACGAAAGAAATTCAGATTGTCATCATGCTCCAGTGTCAGCGAGTCCGCCGAGGCATCCAGCTTAAAATTGGGTAGCCCAAGCGCCATGGCAACCGCCAGCGCCAGAACCATACAGATGGCCGCCAGCGGATGGCGAAGAACGGTTTTCTGATAGAAATTAAGCAGTGCTGCAGACATGAAAATGTGCGTCCTTGAAGTCTATTCTTTTTTATGGCGCTATTATGCGGTGTTGGTGGGCAAGATCATAGGGGGGTGAGGGGGTAATTGGCGAGCTATAGGTTCAATGAATAACGGTCGCCTTGGTTGCTGAAGTCGTCGCTTGCAGCTGCGTTAGCCTGATTAGTCAATCCGCAAAATAACGCACTATTTCGGCAGTGGGAAAATGCTGAGGTTGTTAAAAGGAGCACAGCAAGCTATTGCCGCTACGGATGAGATGCAATAGGCAGAAGTCATTTAATCAAAATTTATAAATCCTTCCTGTATGGCCCTGTAAACTGCATTGACTTGAGAGCGTGCGCCGAACATTCTTTTTGCCGCAGCCATATACTTATTCGCCGAGTCTCTGCTGACATATAATTTGTCGGCGGCCTGACCGAGGTTGAGGTCGTGTTTGGCCATAAGGGTAATTAACTGTATAGGCCTGAGATCTGAATGGGGTGCAGGGTTGTATTTTTTAAACTGACTTTGATAGATACGTATAGCGGTATCGCCAAGTAAATATAAAACCGCGTCTCGGGATTCCGTCAGGGCTAAAAATTCTTCTTGTGTAGCCCCCTTGGCCATTAGAGCGAAGAGCAAGCGCTTTTTATCGTCCGCATCTTTCGAGACTGCCTTGGCACTGTCTTTTGACAGGCTATTTATTTGGGGCCTGTTTGCCTCATAGGGCATTAGGTAGGCATCATTAAAT
>ENA-UZWU01000618-UZWU01000618.1-metagenome-genome-assembly--contig:-Day-4--1m-contig-618_pt1 | contig 17869 bp, 23 predicted proteins | sample MGYA00260345_ERZ794905 | MGnify/ENA metagenome assembly ERZ794905
GAACGAAATATAATATGGATATGACGCACTGTAGTGCGTTATATACTATTGTTGGCATTCATAAAAATAAAGATATGGTGGAATCCGATAAACCTTAAGAGTAGAAAATAATTTATTACAATTTAAAATGAAAAAAATTAGCTTAACACTCTTTGCCATAGTGCTTGCATTTGCAACAAGTTATGGTCAGCATTTTGACATTAGAGCCTACGGTGGATTTAATGTTCTCCAATTAACTAGTGATAAAGGTACTTCATTAATCGATGGTGTTATTCATGATCGAAAAGTATCAGGTAGACCAGGCGCTCAATTTGGAGCTGCGCTTACATTTGGTTCTCGATTTTATGTTCAGCCTGGATTCCAATACGCAATTTTAACCTCTGAATTAATTACTGAAAATACTGTAACAGAAGATGTGCTAAAAGATGAGGCAACAATAAATACTATTTCTGTCCCACTAAAAGTTGGTTTTCGTTTAATCAACCCAGAAGATGAAAATTTATTTAATGTAAGAATATTTGGTGGTTTCGACGGCTCACATATACTATCAGTTGATCATTCAAATAAATCTAATAAAACGGATGACATTGAAGCAGATGATTTCACCAATTTAATTGTGAGTGCTGACTTTGGTATGGGTCTCGATATTTTTATTTTCTATATAGATTTAGGTTATCAATTAGGTTTAACGACAGTTTATACAGGTGGAGACCAAGCTAAAGCAAATGCTTTTTACAGCAATATAGGCCTTAGACTTAGTTTTTAGAATTAAAAACGAAATGCCAACATTGTATAAAGGGCATTAAAACGCCCTTTATACTAAACGTTGTATGCCATGCAGAAAAAGAGCCACCGCACAAAAAGCACATTTGGTTTTTGCTGTTACAAATACAAACGCTGTAAAATCAACAGAGTTATTTTTTAAACAACGCTGGACAGAAAAAGAAACTGAATTAAATGAATAAAAAAGACTTATCAGAATCGGACATAAAAGCAAAGTTCATCACACCTGCTATTTTAAAATCAGGTTGGGATGAACAAACCCAATTAGGTCGTGAAATATTCTTCACAGATGGACGAATCTATGTGAAAGGAAAACTGACTGCAAGAGGAAAGCGAAAATTTGCTGACTACATTCTGTTTTATAAACCCAATGTTCCTATTGCTGTAATTGAGGCAAAAGACAACAAGCATTCTGTTAAAGGTGGAATTCAACAAGCACTCGGATACGGAAACACATTGGACATTCCATTTGTGTTCAGTAGTAACGGAAACGGATTTTATTTTCACGATAAAACAGCGACAGACGGACAAATTGAAAAGGAAATTACATTAGATGAATTTCCAAGTCCACAAGAATTATGGACGAAATACAAAAAGTACAAAGGAATTGAAACTCCAGAAGTTGAGGAAATAGTTTCGCAAGACTACTTTCAAGATGGTTCAGGTCGTTCACCAAGATATTATCAGCAAATTGCTGTTAACAGAACGATTGAAGCTGTTGCAAAAAAGCAAGACCGAATCCTTTTGGTTATGGCAACTGGTACAGGAAAAACATATACTGCATTTCAATTCATTTATAGGCTTTGGAAAAGTGGAACTAAAAAAAGAATCCTCTTTCTTGCGGACAGAACTGCTTTAATTGACCAAACGGCAAGAGGTGATTTCAGGCATTTAAAAGATGCAATGACCATCATCAAACATAAAAAAATTGATACTGCTTACAATGTTCTCTATTATCAATTGGTGGATTGATCAGCATATGCTTAACAGTCATATATTTTTAAGTGAGCATGAAAATTTAAACGAATTCAATTTAATATCAGGAGATGGTCTCGCCCCGTGCATTTGGGAATTAGAAGTAATAAACCACGAACGTAATTCTTGGATTAAGAACATATTAAAACAAGCTGCGAACCCAAATTTTGAGGCTTATTTAACCGATTCAATTACATTAGAATTATGAATTTAAATCCTACAATTCGTTTTCTAAAAGCAGACGATATACATGAACTTATTCAATTATGTAAACAACATGCTGCATTTGAAAAGTCAGACTATAATGAAACAAGTAAAGTCGAACCATTATTAAAACACTTTTGTGAAGAAAACTCCAATTATCATTGTATTGTTATAGAAGAAAATGAGAAATTAATTGGCTATGCTACTTATATGAGGCAATTCTCAACTTGGGACGCTGAGCATTACGTTTATATGGATTGTCTATTTATTGAAGAAGGCTCAAGGGGTATTGGCATTGGTCAAAAGTTAATTGATTTCATTAAAAAAGAAGCAAAAAGATTAGGCTGTGATATTATTCAATGGCAAACACCTTCTTTTAACAAACGAGCCATTAAATTTTACGAGAGAATCGGAGGGTATAGTAAATCTAAAGAGAGGTATTTTTTAGAAATCGATTCGAATAATTAGAAACGATAGATTATTTCAATATTCATTGGGATACTTGGCACCACAGTATTTCCTTGTTCGTCTCGTCTGCTACTTGGATGTCTAGTTTCAGAAAGCTCATCCTCATTGTTTGCTCTTCCAAAATGGTCAACAAGTCTCAATTTAACGCCAAGACCAACATAGCCTCCAACAAAAAACCTTGGTGAAATTTGCTCCGAAAATCCAAGCTTAAAATTTAAGAGAATCGTATTTCTAAAAATTGTTATTGTATCATTATTACCACCATCATCAAGCACATATTTTAGTGTTCCATCTGGTCCAACAATTGAATCGGTAGGTTCTAAGCTCTGACAAAAAAGACACCCTCCAAACGGAGAATTACTTTTTTCTTCTACATAGGTATAACCCAATTGAACGCCGTAATAAAACCTTCTTGAAACACTAGTTTTTATATACTTCTTCCCTTCTAACCTTAGTCTTATTCCATTTTTAGCAGTTTTATTGGTTTCAAATAAAAAATCTGAAAGAAATATTTTTCCTGCACTTAGTTTTAACCCAAAGTTGTCAGTAAACAATCGCTCATAACTAATTTCAAGGTTTGAAGTAACTGGATCGATAAGATTAATAGGAGTTAAAGAAATGAATTGATCTCCTTTTTTAAATCCAAAATCAGTTTCAATCTGCGAAAAGCAACAAAGAGAAATAAGGAGACTAAGGAATAGTATAAGGGGTTTATTCATAAATCTTTAAGAATATCAAAGGTTACTATTTTTGAAACTGTAAATAGAATTTCCGTGTAAACTCTCTATTACCAAAAGGTTAAGTCTTGTAAATGATTAGGCATACAAATGATTGCAAATGCATTAATCTATCTATATCAATAGTGTTAATTTAGCAACTGAAAAATCAGAACTATGGATAAAACAAGATTGCTTAATTACCTTAAAGACGTATTAAATAACCTACCAAATGACTGGACAAGGTTAACTACTCATCGTTTAGATATTTACAACGAGGAGCTTGCTAAAAGAGAGTTTTTAAGTGAGTTTGAGTTATTATTCGATAAAGAAAATTCAGACCAAACAGAATTAGCAAATCTTCCTACAGCCTATGATTATATTCGTTTAGGGCATCCTTTATCTTCTGTTTTAGAATGGGCAATTGCCAAACTGAATGGTTTTAAGCATGAAGAAGTAATTAGCTTCTCTTCCCAAACCACTCCTATTCTATCTATTTTAAGGAAAAATTTATTTGACCAAAAAGAAACACATATTTATCATTTAGGTGCGCTTCCAAGCTTCATTGATCCAGACTTAATTAAAAAAGTTTATGGCTATAGCTTTAGCTTAACTGCCATTGAAAATGTTGATGAGATTAAAAGAACTGGTAATGCAAGTAATCTGCTAATTGGCGAAAAGGCCGATTACACACAAATTAAGCTCCCGAACACTATTGATTTTTCGTTATGCCTAGAAAATGGTCTAGGAAGTGCACTGCTTGTAAATAGCGCAGCACATTCAGATAATGTGAATTACATTTCAGAAATTCAGCATGTAAGAAGACGAGAAACCATCGCCATGACTCCTGCTGATAGTTTAACTGCCCTACAAAACCTAGTTAAAAACGATTCTTACAAAGCAGAAAGCTTTAATCTGGCTGCTGATAAAGCATCAGTATTAGATTCAATTGCAAAAATTACGCATGTAAATACTAAAGCGGTTGTCGGTTCTAGCGGACTATCTATTCAATATGCAATAATGATGGGTTTAATTCAAAATGCTGTAAATACACATCCTGAAAAGGCGATTAAAATTATAGTGCCACCCAATTGCTACGGCGGAACAAATGACCAGGCTCGTAGAGTTGCTGCTTGTTTGCCAAATGTAGAAATAATGGATTTACCGGTTGATGTTGAAAATGATATGGTTCAGAGTGTGAATCGAGTTTTAGATGCCGTTGCAAAAGAAGATGCTGTTCCTTATATCATTGCTGAAATACCAACAAACCCTAGAGTTGAAGTTCCTGACCTGAATGCTTTAAAAGAAGCTTTAAGCAAAGAAAGATATACTCCAGATGGTAATTCTGCAGTCGACCCTGTATTTATCTTAGATAAAACCTTTTGTCCAAATGTAAATTTCTTGGGCGAGGGTCAGATATTATCTTCGGTAAGAACTATTTCTTATGTAAGTGGATCAAAATTCCCAAGTGGCGGAAAATGTACCGCAGGTTATTGCACGGCAAACCAAAAGGGAGCTGCCTTAATGGACGAAATCGAAGAGAATATTCAATTATGCGATAATGAAGCTACACCACTTCAAATGTCAATTTTGGCCGAGCAACTACCTTCTATGTTGCAACGTATTGAGGATGCTTATAAAAACACGAGGGAATTTGTCAGCTTTATTGAGGAAACATTACCTTCGGCAAAAATCAACTTTGTTTCTGAAGAATTAGCTGCAGAAGGATTTACGCCATCTGTTTTCTCTTTAGACTTACCTACCAAGGGCAATTCTGACGAAGAAAGAGAAGCTTACAAACGTGAGTTAAACTTGAAACTCATTGATTTAATGATTTCAGAAATTCCTCATGAAAGTAAATATTGTGTGAGTTATGGTCAGTTAAAAGGCTGCTATTGGACGATTCCTGCAACTTCTACCCAAGGTACAACCAAAGAAGGTGATAAAGATTATATTGCTCGAGTAGCGCTCTCTGCCGATATGGATTTAGAAAAACACAAGCAGGTATTCAATCAGTTTGTTGATTCAATTTAGCATGTTTAAGTGATTCAACTAATATTTTTTAGTAAGCTTTAACTTGATTTTTCCACGCAAGCTTAGTCCATTTTAGTCCATTGATTATGAGCAGAGATACTAAGTTTTAGATGGAAACGTTTAATCTCGTTTAGGGTGCTTAACATTACTATGAATGAGAAAAACGTCTGAACTATTATTTCTTCTTTCTATTAGTCTTCTTCTTTTCGCTTGTAAAAAGTTAGAAAACCCGATTGAACCTTATCAGTTACCTCCTAATCAAGGCTATGAAATAGCAATTGGAACAGAAGCCAATGAATGGGCCCAATCATTAAATGAACTCAATGGAAATCTTTTTATTTTGGCGAGCAAAGTAGACTCAGGAAGCAGCAATAGTAACATTCAACTTATAGAAGTAAATGTTAGAGGTGCTGTTTTAAATGAATATACCTATGGCAGCAACCATGCTGAGGAAGCAAGTAAGATTATTAAAACTTCTGATAACAACCTTCTTTTATTAGGATGGACTAAAAACACAAGCACTAATGCCAAAAACATTTGGTTAAGCAAGGTTAACTCAAGTGGACAAGTTATTTGGGAGAAAACATACGGCGGCGATCAAGATGATTTTGCCAATGATATAATTGAACTACAAAACGGAAACTATTTAATTACTGGAGCTACCACCAGTTATGGCGAAGGTTCAAGCGATATCTATTTATTATGGATAGACTCCGAAGGGAATGTTATTCAAGAAAAAACGCATGGAGCTGTTGACCAAGATGGCGGCACACAAAGTATTGAACTAGCAAATAATGATTTGGTTACTTATGGCTATACTTGGAATTATGGTGCAGTTAGCCGTGATTATTACCTTCTAAAAATGAACGCAAATGGTGATTCACTTTGGTCGAAAAGATATGGTGGAGCAGATTATGAAGAAACACAGGCCTTTGCTATGACAAACAATGGAGAGTTTGTTTTAAATGGTCATTCTGCTAGCACTGACTCAATCCATAATATGTTGGGTGTAAAAACAGATGCCAATGGAAATGTAATTTGGCAAAAGGATTTTGGTGGCCCAGCTCATGATGGTGGAATGGCATTTTTAATTAATAGCCGTAATGAATATGTATTTGTTGCGCGCAGCATGAGTTTCGAAGCAAATCAAAATGTTTTCATAACGATTACTGATAGCCAAGGAAACATCATAAAAGACCTATTTATTGGCGAAAGTAGCGAAGATATGGCCAACGAAATCATTGAGTTTGAAGGATATTACTACCTAGTTGGTCGCACTACTTCCTATAGCTCAGGAGATGCGGACGTTTACTTAGTTAGGCTTGCTATAAATTAACAAGTGATTAACACTTATTAGTTTTACTTAACAAATAGATTCTCAAAGTTTATATTCTTTTGGTAAAAACAATTTTACCATGATAAATAAACTAACTACTACCCTATTTGCTTTAATCATTTTTCTTTCTATTTCTGCGCAAACAGAAAAAAGCTATATCGACAAAAAAGAAAATAAACACCTCTGTGGACCATTTGAATTAAATGACTTAACAACTGATACAACCTACAGCAGTTGGTAAAATGAAAACTTTGAATCGTTTCAGCCTGAACTTAAAAATAAAGATTGGGCAGAAAAACTTAAGAAAACTCAGGTTGATATTTACATTGGTACTTGGTGTGGAGATAGTAAAACTTGGTTGCCTAGATTTATGAAACTTTGGAGTGAGCTTGGCTTAGAAGAAGATCAAATCAACTTAATTGCACTATATAATGGCGATGAAAAATACAAGCAAGGCCCGAATGGTGAAGAAGTTGGAAAAAAAATCCATCGAGTACCAACATTCATTTTTAAAGAAAACCAGAAAGAGATTGCTCGGATTGTAGAATACCCAAATACTTCATTAGAAACAGATTTAGCTCAAATTGCCTTCGGTATTCCTTCTAGTCCAAACTATGGAGGCGCAAACTACTTATTAAATTTATTCGAAAACACTCCCTTAGATTCAATTTATAAGAACTACAGACCTCATTTAAATGAGGTTTACAAACGAATTAGTAAAAGCAGTGAATTAAACACTTTAGGCTATGTTCTATTAAGAAGTAATCGAATGAAAGAGGCAGCACTTGTTTTTCAGATGAATACTTTGTGTTTTAGATACAATCCTAATGTTTATGATAGTTATGGCGAAATTCTAGCGGAAATGGGAGCAACAGAACAAGCAATAAAGCAATATGAAAAAGTTTTATCGATAGATCCAGAAAATAAAAATGCAAAGGAGCAATTAGAAATTCTTAATGCTAAAGAATAATCGTTTTTTTGAATTAGTATTCTAAATTTGCAAAAAAACTAATTTGGGAAAAGGGAAAGCCACAGAAGAACAACTCAACAATCCTCTACACGGAGTTAAATTAATTCAAATTCTAGAACATTTGGTTGAAACCATTGGGTGGGAAGCCATGGCAGATGCTGTAAATATTAATGCCTTTAAAAATAGACCAACCATAAAATCAAGTTTACGGTTTCTAAGAAGAACAGAATGGGCAAGAAGAAAAGTTGAGAATCTGTACTTGGAATTGATTACTCCTGAATTTCACGAATCAGTTTACACCATGTGGGCAGCTTTTCAAGCTAAAAACCCTGAATACCAAGATAAAGACTTTACAGATTCCTTCAACTTTTGTGATAATGAAAAGGATGCAAAAGAATGCGGACAATTAACCGAAGATAGGATTAAACAGGCTACTTCAACTTCATTGTGGTGGTTTGAGCATTTTAAGGAAGCTTTGCCAGAGGTTGGAAACATTTATGTAATTTCTGATTGGTACGGTATAGCTAAAGCAATTGTAAGAACAACTTCAGTAGAAAAAATTCCGTTTAACGAGGTAAGTGATGAATATGCTGCCATTGAAGGTGAAGGTGACAAAAGCTTAGAACACTGGAAAAAAACACATTGGGATTATTATACAAGAGAAATGGAACCTGAAGGTTATTTTCCAAAAGAAGATATGCTAATCGTTTGCGAGAAATTCGAAACCTTATGGAATACTAAGTCGAATTAGTGTATATTAAAGCATCAAAAATTTCATTTTAAATATTCTCTATCATTCATCTGAACGGAAGCTTTTCATAAAGTTTTAATGGATTGGAGCGAGTATTATCAGCATTTAAATAATACCCAAAAACAAAGATTCATACTCAGAACGATTCGATTTTACAGATCTATTGTATGGGAATCACATGAAAGTTTTACTTTAAGTAAGCAAGATAAGATTTTAATTATCAGCGCTTTCATTCAAATTACTTTTGGATTCAAAAAACATAAATTGCATGATTTTGAAACCATTTTAATAATGCCAATAGCTTACTCTTACATTAAAACTAGTTTGCTTTTTAATGGCGATGTTAATTTGATGAAAACAAGAATAACAATGGCTTGGCCTGCAATAAAAAGAGGTTTTGAGATACCAGATGACTCTATGAACTTATGCATTCATGAATTTGCGCATTGTTTGGTTCTAGAGGATCGCGTGAGTATTTTTTACCGATTCTTTAACCAGAACAATTGGAAAGAATTTACTTTTTTAGCAGAGCGAATTTTACCAAGAGTTAAAAGAGGCGATAGCGAAGTTTTAAGAAAATACGGTGGAACAAACATCATGGAGTTTTTCGCTGTTTGTTTAGAAACCTTTTTTGAAAACCCATTGAAAATGCACTTTCATGAACCGGAATTATTCCAATCTTTGAAAGAGCTAATGAATCAAGACCCTAGATTAATCGGATAAATGAGATCAATAACAATTCTTTTCGCTTTGCTAGTTTTATATGCCTGCAATGAAGCTACAAGTCCATCAAATACAAGCAGTATGACCAATTGTAACGAGCAATACAGAGATAATTCACTTAGTGTTGAAAAGCTGCTACTGCCCTACGCTGACTCTCTAAAAAACTCAACGGGAGTTTATGTTTTAGAAGATGGTGGTACAGCAATGATTAACCGAGCCTGGTTTAGCGAATACGCTGAAAAAACAATTGATATTCAGTATTTCATTTTTTCGACAGATAATATTGGTTTAATTGCCTGCGATTATTTAGTTAGAGCAGCAGACCGTGGTGTGAAAGTTCGAATTTTACTAGACGACCTAATGGTTGATGCAGATTTAGAAGAGGTATTAATGCTAGATTCTCATGAAAATATTAGTATTAAGATTTATAATCCGGGAGTTAACTTGGGTAAAAACCTGTTTGGCAAAATAAAAGAGTTTGCATCAAACTTTAAAAGCGCCAACCAACGTATGCATAACAAAACCTTTACGGTTGATGACAAATTAGTAATAACAGGCGGCAGAAACATTGCCAATGAGTATTTTGATTATGATCATGAATTTAATTTTAGGGACCGAGATGTTTTGTTATTGGGTAAAACAACAAATGCGGTCACAAACTCCTTTGAAAATTATTGGAATCATGAGTTGAGTGTTGATGCATTGGAGCTTGTTGAAGAACAACCAGAAAGCGCTCAAAATGAAAATCGTTTTGATGGATTGCATGAATAAGCTTGTAATCCAGAGAATTTTTGGCCCAAAATTAGAGATAAGATTGACATCTTTCCTGAGCAGTTTCATAAACTAGTTCGTTCGAATAGATTTGTTTGGACTAATGAAGTTGAATTTATTGCAGATGAACCCGGCAAAAATGATTTAGAAGATCTACATGGAGGAGGGTTAACTACAGAAAGGATTCTAAGGTTAATTTCCGAAGCAGATTCGAGTATTGATATTCAAACTCCTTATCTTATTACCACTGAAGAAGGCGAAGGATTTCTTAAAGCATCTATAGATAAAGGTGTTAAAATTAGAATATTGACCAATAGCCTTGCTACTACTGACAATATAGAAGCCTTTAGCGCTTACCAAGAAGTTAGAGAGAACTTGCTAAATATTGGAATTGAATTATATGAATTTAGACCAGACGCTAAAGAGAAGACAAATTTAATGACAGGAGAACTCCATCGATGGAATAGTGAGAAACCACAATTTGGACTGCACGCTAAAACCATGGTAATTGATGCTAAAATTAGCATTATTGGAACTTTTAATGCAGACCCAAGAAGCGCAATTTTAAACACAGAGTGTAATTGCATTATAAAGTCAGAAACAATAGCTAAAGGGATTCTAGAAGGAATGAAAAAAGAATACCAATCTGAAAATTCTTGGAAAATAAAACCTGAGTTTAATCCTGACGATGAAGTAAGTAATTACAAACAAGTTAAAACCTGGACTAGAAAGGTTTTACCAAAAGCCATACTTTAATGCTTTTACGCAAATAACCTGATATCTTAATAGCAAGTGGATAATTATTTATCTTTATAGACAATGAATTCAAGGATTAAGAATCTCTTTTTAATAGCCTGCTGTCTCAGTTTTGTTTCGTTCAACTCGCTTGGAAGAGATGCTTATTATAAGTTACAAAGAGCGCTTGAAAATCCTGAGCGTGTAAAGAAGTTAAATCTTTCCCATGGCAAGTTCGTTAAGCTTCCTACAGAGATTAAGACCTTAGTTAATCTTGAAAAATTGATTTTATTCAATAATAAATTAGAATCCTTACCTCCTGAAATTGGAGAATTAAAAAAGCTTAGAAGACTAAGCTTAAGCAGAAACAACTTGACCGAACTTCCTGCAGAAATTGGCCAATTAGAGAATTTGGAACGTCTTAATATTGAGCACAATGAGTTAAGAAAAATCCCGGCGGAAATTGGTCAACTAAAAAAGCTAGATCAATTAAAATTAAGTTGGAATAGATTATCGAAACTTCCTGATGAAATTGGTGATCTTGAAAGTTTAAGAATGCTAATCATTGAAGAGAATGATTTGGTTCAGATTCCCGGCAGCATTGGGAATCTGCAAAGCTTAGTATTTCTATACATTGGCAAAAATGACCTTACCTATATTCCTGAAAGTGTGGGAAAACTTCAGAGTTTAACTGAATTAAAATTGGTTCGAAGTGGTCCATTGGTTGAAATTCCTTCTTCTATTTGCCAATTGCAAAACCTAGAACATTTGTACCTTGATCGCGACAGCAGAATTCCATTGTGCATACAGGTTAAAAAAGACCACAGGCTCAACGTATACACTCAATAAACTACTTTATTTACCTCATTATATTGCTTAATATTACGGCATGACATTTAACGATTTTGGATTCAGCCAAGAAATACTAGAAGGGCTTGATTCTATGGGTTTTAAAGAACCCACACCAGTGCAGGCTCAATCAATCCCTGCCATTCAAGAAGGAAAAGACATTATAGCTGTAGCTCAAACAGGTACAGGAAAAACGGCATCATATTTACTACCTGTTTTAGACAAAATTCAGAAAACAGGAAACGGGAAACTCAATACATTAATTATAGCTCCTACTCGCGAGTTGGCAATGCAAATTGATCGCCAGATGGAGGGCTTCTCTTATTTTACAGGTACTTCTTGCATTGCAGTATATGGCGGAGGAACAGGAAGTTCATTCGAAGCAGAAAAAACTGCACTAAAAGACGGAGCAGATGTAATTGTTGCAACTCCAGGTAGACTGCTTTCGCATTTAAATCTAAAATATGCGCAATTAGAGCATTTAGAGCATTTTATTTTAGATGAAGCAGATAGAATGCTAGATATGGGATTCAATGATGATATTAATAAAATCGCCGAATACCTACCAAAGAAAAGACAAAACATTATGTTTTCGGCAACCATGCCTCCTAAAATTAGAACACTCGCTAAAAACATTATGCATGAACCTGTAGAGGTTAATATTGCTATTTCAACAACTGCAGATGGCATAATGCAAGGCGCATATTGTGTTTATGATGCCCAGAAAAATGAGCTACTCAAATCGCTTTTAAAAGGCAAAGACGAACTACAAAGTATTATTGTATTTACATCTCGAAAAGCAACTGTAAAGGATATTGTAAGAGATTTAAAGAAAATGGGAATGGATGCCGATGGTATTTCTTCCGATTTAGATCAAGACAGTCGTGAAGAGGTTTTAAGAAGATTCAGGAATAAGCGACTTAGAATTTTAGTTGCTACGGATATTATTTCTCGAGGGATTGATATTGACTCGATAGACTTAGTAATCAATTTTGATGTACCTAACGATCCGGAGGATTATGTGCATCGAGTTGGAAGAACAGCTAGAGCTAAATCAACAGGTGTAGCACTTACTTTCATTAATGATAAAGACCAAAGAGATTTTAAGAAAATTGAGGATTTAATTAAAAAGACTGTTAATAAAATCCCTAATCCTGAAAGTGTTGGTGATGGGCCTGAATACAATCCTAATTCAGGCAAACCTAACTTTAGAAGGAACAATAACCACAAGGGAAAAAAGAAGTTTTTCAAGAAACGCAGTAAATAATAAATGTGAAAGCTATAAAAGCAGTTGATAGTAGAATCCTGAAATTAATTTTAGGATTCATTTTATTAAAACTTGCTTATTTAGTTCAAAGTCTATTAGCCCCATTTCCTAGTTTTAATCGATTACCACTAGATTTCCCCGGTAATTATTGGTCCATGGTTTTCATGAATAATGACAGTGGATAGTATGAAAAACTTGTCGAGAGTGGTTATCCAGTAATATCTTCTATTAATGATCCTGATGCATTAACATATGCATTCTTTCCTTTGTTTCCTTATTTAGGAAAATTGCTATCCTTTCTTTTTAGAATCGGAGCAATGGAGTCCATAGTTGTTTTAGCCAATATTTGTTCAATTCTATTGATAGTTGTCTTTTACAGGTTTCTTGTTAATTATATTAAAGAAAAAAGAGTCGCTTATTGGAGTACCATCATTTTGATTGTTTTCCCACACCATTATTACTTTTCTATGGCATATACAGAATCCTTATTTCTGTTACTTGCCATTTTAAGCTTCAATTCTATTTTAAGAAAACAATATATTCTATTTGGACTATTTTCTTCATTATTAATTTTAACAAGAGTAAATGGGGTTTTCTTTATGATTCCATTATTGATTTCCACTTTAGAATTCATGAAAATTCCATTTATAATCCAAAAACCTATTTCATTTTTATTCCTGCACTTATCACGTTAATTATTTATTTATTCCATATTCATGAAGTAACCGGTTATTATTTAGGATTTAAATACATATCAGAACTAAACTGGGATGCGAAACAGAGCTTTCCTTTTTCGGCAATCTATAATGCTATTGCTGTAAAAGAGTTTAATTATTTAACTTATAATGCCTTCTATGCCTTATTCTTTTTTGCACTTTCTTTTAGATTTTTAGCACGTAAAGAGTTTGACTTTTTTCTGTTGTGTTTGTTATGTATTTTAATTCCATTATATGAAGGGAGTACAATATCTCAGCCTAGGTTTATCTCAGTAATTTTTCCTTTCAGTATATTGATTGGAAATGCGCTTGCTAAGTGTCGCTATAAAGTAGTTATTCTTTCCTTATTACTAGGGTTGCATTTATTGAGTTTCCACTTTTGACAGATATCTCACCAAGTGAGTTTTTAACTTATTAAAAGTTAATCCTTACTGCTTCTCCTGTCAATAAACCTGGAGAGAAGTTTTTAATCTCTTGCCCATTAACGGCAATACTTACTGTATTTGGTCCTGAGCTCCCTTCATTCAAGGCAAATACTACTAAATCATTCGCTCCCGGTTGCAACAATGAAGTAGAAAAGTTAAAAACAGTTCCTGCTTTTAATAAAGTATGGTTTTCAATGATCCAATTACCATTTAGGTAAACAGAAACGATATCGCCATCTTCTGCAGCATTATCCCATAAACGTATGGTAAAAAAAGTCTGAGACCTAGGTATAAAAACATCATCATTGTTCACATCATAAGAACCTTGGCCAATAATAGAACAGGAGGTATTTATTCTAATTTGCAGTGTATTGCTCTCTACTCCCAACTCGTTTTCTGTTTCAAAATCTAAAACGATATGATTCAACTGCTGAGCCGCTGCCATATCAGCAAAACTTGCTTCAAAAGTATAGGTCACTTCATCGTCTCCAATATTCAAGTTTTCTTTGCCAATAATATCCGTAAAACTTTGAGCGTTTATTTCATCATTATTGCTTTTGTAGAAAACAGGAAAGTTATTTACTTGATTTAGGCACTCTACAGACTTATTAAACCTAAATCGAACTTCGGCTCTAAGCTTAACCGAACCATTGCAAGGATCTTCTAATAAGGTATAAGATGGAGAGCTAATTCGAAAGCGTTTACAAGCATCTTGTTCCACTTCAATATCTAAATCATTGCTTGTGCAAGAATTAAATAGAATCGCTATTATGGACATAAAAACTAGTAACTTACTGCTCATCCTTTTTTCGCTTTTTATAATTGATTTGAAGTGTACCACTTTCTTTCAAATTTGATTCCAAGATTATTCGATGCTTTTTATTCCCTTCAATAACAAGCAATGCAGCAGTGTTTGGTTTATATTTTCCTAGATTTAAAGCATGTAAAACAAAGGTGTTCGTTATCTCTCGTAACTCTACTTCAATTTCATATTTATCTTTCTTAAGCTCATAATTTTCTAATATCCAATTGCCGTTTAAGTTTAAAGAAACTCGGTCACCGTCTACCGTTTGATGATCCCAAATTTGAATTAGAACTTTTGAACTGTGAACCTTTACTCGATCCTTAATTATTAAAACTCGATTGGCAACACTTACCGGTGGGGTTGTATCTATAACTTCTATTGGAGCAGTCACAGTATCATTTACCTCTTCCTTCTTTTTAGAAACATCTATGGCTATTTCATCAAGTTTCAGCTTTTTTACCTTCTCTCTTTTTGCGAAATGATATAACTTATAGTCAAAGCGAAGGTTAAATGAAAATGCATTGCCTAAGGAGCTTAATTCATCAGTTTTAGAAGTGCCTGTATTGTTGTCCGTAATAGTATAATTACTACTTAAAACCTCTGATTGACCCAAATTATACCTAAATCCTAAACTCAACAAATTGCCTTTAAAAAACATATGTTGAACACCAATTTCAGGTATATAAGAAATATTAGAGCCTTGATAATTAGAGGTGTAAACCAATGAGCGGTCAATACTTTCGCTTGTTACTTCAAAATCGGCAGTTTCTGTTATACTACCTTCTTTATAAATATTCTTAGAGATTGCAAACTTGCCATAAACATATGAATCTGTAGTTCCTATTTTATAAAAAACTGAGGCCGCAGCATAATAATTCCAATATAAGGTTGAGTTTTCTATGTCTAATGAAAAGCCATCTATTTCATCTTCAAAAGCTGCATCTTTTAATCTTATTCTATTCCAATGCTGCCCTATTCCACCTTCAAGGCTTAAAATATCAAATAGTCGGAAACTTGCACTGAGCTGTGCACCTAGAATTGGTAAGTAATTTTTTTTATCTAATAAACCACTCGTCAATTCTGTTCTTCCCAATGAACCGCCAATAATGTCTGCACCTACATATAAATCCTGTTGCCCAAAAATGAATTGTGAAAATAAAAGAGACAAGAATATGAAAAGACCTTTTTTCAATTAGGCTAGAAATTAATTGATTAGAGAAACAAAAATCGGATAATAATCTTAGTGAATACGCTGAAAACTTAATTTAGTTTAATCTAATTTCAATCTTTAATTTAGACATCAAATTTTGTCTATGGAACCAATTTTTATTCCGATAGTAATAATCTCTATTGTAATCATTATTATCGTTTACAATTACTATTTCAGCAGAATTCAAAAAATTAAAAGAAGCTTAAAAAAGGCATCCTACTCCCCTATTAAGTCATTTAGAAGTGGAGATATTTCGAAAATTGTTGGAGAGGTCGAACCTGTTGGAGAAACATTAATTGCTCCACTAAGCCAAAGACCCTGCTGCTATTATTATGTAAAAGTTGAACAACAAGTTAGTTTTGGGAAAAGTAGTCACTGAAAAACGATTATAGAAGATATTAAATCATCAACATTTGTCATTAATGAAGGCGGATATAGGGCATTTATTGATAGTAATAATATTCAAAAATATGTGGTATTTGATGCTAAATTTAGTTCAGGAACTTTTAATGATCCTAGCAACAGACTAATACAATATTTAGAACAATTTGGTAAGGAAAGTACAGGTATGTTGGGATTTAACAAAACCCTTCGTTTTCGTGAAGGAATTTTAGAAATTGGAGAAAAAGTAGCAGTCCTAGGAGAAGGAAGATGGAAAGATGTCTATGAGCCTGATTTGCCGGTAAGTTTTGGAAGAGTATTATACATTCAAGCCACTAAAGAGATGCCTATTTTCTTGAGTGACTGCATTGAAACAAAAGAAAAAATTAGATTTCCTGAAGAAAGGAAAAAGGAACTAAAAAGAAGATATCGAAAATGATGAAATATAATGTGTTAAAATTTGGGTTTGCCTTTTGTATAGTGGCTGCAATCTTGTCCTCTTGTAATCATGCACCAGAAGAAGAAAAAATTGAAGCTAAAGAGCCTCAAAAAAAATCGCTTAACCCAAACGGCGATAGTGAATTAGCATTATTAATGCGAGCCATGTTTGATGAAGCCGAACAGATAAAAAATCAGATTATAAATGGAGAAAAAGTAACAACAAAACTAGACCATGAAAAAATTCTATCTGCGCATGCTACGGAACCTGAAAAAGCAAACTCTCCGGAGTTTAAGGCTTGGGCAGGTGCCTATTTAAAAAATGTAGAACGATTAAAAGGCGCAAATCCTGAAAATGCAGAAACTATTTTTTCGGAGCTTGTTAGTAGTTGTTTAAGCTGCCATAAAGCGCTTTGTCCAGGACCGGTAGTAAGAATAAAGAAATTAAGAATTCCAAAAAAAATGTAACATGACAAACGATATAAAATCAATAAGACCTACATCAATTACTGTAGTATGTGTAATCGGATTTATTGGAGCTGCCTTGAGTTTTCCACTTGTATTTTTAGAAACCACAAAAAGTATTGCTAGTTGGTATCCAATGTATTTAGGTACTTCTGCTCTTTTAGGGTTTATTTCAATGCTCGGTTTATGGAAATTGAAAAAATGGGGAGCACTTCTTTATATCGCACTAGTAATAGCAAACCAAATTGTATTATTAATGAATGATTTATGGGATTATACCTCAATAATACTTCCCGGTATCGTCTGCATAATTGCATTGCTAAACATAAAAAAGATGTCTTAGTCAAACAAATAAGTTTTGATCTGGTTAGTAAACTATAAGTCGACTAATCATGAAAACTATAGGTTTATTATTCCCCCATCAGTTATTTAATAATCACGAAATTTTAAATAATTGTGATGAAATTTATTTGATAGAAGAGTATTTATTTTTCAAACAATACAAATTTCATAAACAAAAGATAGCTTTTCATCGGGCTAGCATGAAGTCTTATGAGGAAAAACTGTCAGAGGATGGGCTTAAAGTAAACTATATAGAATCTACATCTGAAAACTCAGACATAAGGGCTTTATCAAAAGAACTAGCAGAAAACAAGGATATTAAAGAAGTACATTTTATAGGTCCTACAGACAATTGGTTAAAAAAGAGACTTAAATCAATTACTGAAAATTTTGAAATTCATGAATACGAGAACCCTTTATTCCTCAATTCAAAAGAAGATTTAAAGAGCTTTTTTAAAGCTGATAAAAAGAGCTTTTTTCAGACTACCTTTTACAAACAACAGCG
>ENA-UZWU01000102-UZWU01000102.1-metagenome-genome-assembly--contig:-Day-4--1m-contig-102_pt1 | contig 17807 bp, 16 predicted proteins | sample MGYA00260345_ERZ794905 | MGnify/ENA metagenome assembly ERZ794905
TACTACCCCGACCATGCGCCTGTAGCTCAGCTGGATAGAGCAACGGATTTCTAATCCGTGGGTCAGGAGTTCGAATCTCTTCAGGCGCGCCATTTTTTATATATAGTATTTAAAAATGCTTTTTCTTTCTGCTGCTATTACTCTGCTCTCTATATTTGAATTTGTTAGTTATAATCAAATTACTTATGTTTAAAATAGCTGCTTTATACAAATTTGCGAAAGTTTTTCATCCTGATAATTTACAAACTGAAATAAGGGCAAACCTCAAAAGCTTATCCATTCATGGAACCATTCTTGTTGGACAAGAGGGCTTGAATGGAACTATCTCAGGTTCTAAAAAAAATATTGATAAAGCAATCGTATATATTAGACAACTAAAAAATTTTAAAGATATAGATGTTAAGTTTTCAGAGGCTAATATCAATCCTTTTATAAGGCTAAAAATTAAATTAAAAGACGAAATTGTAACTATTGGTGACAAGACTATTAATCCTGTAAATATATCCGGTAATTATATAGAACCAAAAAACTGGAATGATGTAATAGATGATGATAATACAATATTGATAGATACTAGGAACGATTATGAGTACTCAATAGGGACGTTTAAAAATGCTATTAATCCCAAAACTGTTAAGTTTAGAGATTTCCCTGAATGGGTAAAAAATCAAAACTTTTCTAAAGAAGATAAAAAAAATAAAAAGATAGCAATGTTTTGTACTGGTGGAATTCGTTGCGAAAAAGCATCTTCATTTATGTTGAGAGATGGCTTTAAGGATGTTAATCATTTAAAAGGTGGAGTTCTTCAATATTTTGAAGATGTCCCAGAAGAAAAATCATTATGGAAAGGCGAGTGTTTTGTTTTTGATGATAGGGTCTCAGTAAAACAAGATCTTACAATAGGTACATATGATATGTGCCATGGCTGCAGGATGCCAATAACCCAGAATGATAAAGACTCTATAAAATTCATCATGGGTGTGGCTTGCCCTAGCTGTTTTGATTCAACTACTGAGGATCAGAAAAGAAGATATATGAGTAGAAAGAAACAAGTTGATCTTGCAAAAGAAAGAAATACAAAACATATTGGTCCTAAAGAGGAGCCAATACAAAAAAGTTAATGGAACTTCCCATTTTATATTCATTCAAAAGGTGCCCTTATGCAATGAGAGCAAGAATGGCTATTTTTTTAACAGATACAGTCTGCGAGATTAGAGAAGTAAAATTAAGCCACAAACCACAATCAATGCTTGAGGTATCAAACAAGGGCACAGTTCCAGTCCTTATTGATAATAATGGAAAAGTTTATGATGAGAGTCTAGATATTATTAATTGGGCTCTACGGAAGAAAAATATTTTTAATGAAAATATTACAGTTGAGCAAGTATCTTATTCAGATGAATTGATAGCAATATTTGATAAAGATTTTAAATTCCATTTAGATAGATACAAATATTCTTCAAGATATATCTCAGATGAAAAATTATTTCATAGAGACTCTTGTATGACCATTTTAAAGAAATTAGAACTTGGTTATTCTAAAGATGTTTGGTTTTTTGATGATAAGATAAATGTGGTTGATATATGTATTCTTCCTTTTGTTAGGCAATTTAGAATTGCAGATACTGATTGGTTTGACACGTTGGAGGAAATTCCAGAAATACAAGGATGGCTGAATAGATTCTTGGAAAGTGAGCTATTAAAAAATATTATGATTAATTACAACACTTGGGAGCCAGGAAATAAGAAAGAATTTTTTCCCTATAAGCCAATTGAATCATAAGACATTGCAATTTTCTCTATAGCAACCTTAAATGCCGCAGTCCTGAAATCATTAATTTTATCGTTCTCCATAAACTCTTTTTTTACTTCTTGAAAACCATCAATCATCATGTCGTCAAGACCAGAACGGACTAAGTCAATTTCATTTACGCCATTCAACAATTCTGATTTATATTTATGAGGCATTGAAGAATTTGTCATAGATTCAATCGCTTCAATTAAAGAACTCAGCTGTATGATGTTTTTTCTTTTTTCCAGCCTTCCAAATCTTATGTGCTGCAAGTTCTTCACCCACTCAAAGTAACTTACAGCTACACCGCCAGAGTTAGCAAGAATATCAGGAATAACAAAAACTTTTTTTCTATTAAGAATCGAGTGACCCTTATAACTAATAGGACCATTGGCTGCTTCAACTATTAGTTTGGCCTTAATATCATCCGCATTTTTTTCAGTGATAACATTTTCTCTGGCTGCTGGAATTAAAATATCACATTCTTTTTTTAGTAATAAAGAAGGATCTTTTATAAAAGTGCCTTTTGAATATTTTTCAAAACTTCCATGTTTAGTAAAGTATTTTTTTGCATGCTCAACATCTAAACCTTGTTGATTAAATATAGCTCCGTTATATTCAGCTATACCAACAAGCCTTACTTGATTATCCTCACTAATGAATTTTGAGGCATGATAACCAACATTTCCCAATCCCTGGATAATAAAAGTTTTATCACTCATTGAAGAAGTGAAGCCAACCATCTTTAATAAATCTTCATTTTTAAAAAATTCTCTAACAATATATTGAACACCTCTTCCAGTTGCCTCTTCACGACCCTCAAGTCCATTCTTATTAGCAGGTTTACCTGTAACACATCCTGCTGCATTAATGTCCGTAGGATGTATTTTGCGATATTCATCCGCAATCCATGCCATTTCTCTAGATGATGAACCAATATCTGGTGCGGGCACATTCTGAGATGGACTTATTAAATCTCTTTTTATTAACTCCTGAGCAAATCTTCTGGTAACTTTTTCAATTTCGAAATCCTCCCACTCATTCGGGTTAATTTTTAGCCCTCCTTTAGAGCCACCAAAAGGAACATTTATAATTGCATTTTTATAGGACATAAGAGCTGCAAGAGCTTCAACTTCTTCGGCATGCGTATCTAAATCAAATCTTATACCGCCTTTGGTTGGTTCCATATGTTCTGAATGAACTGATCTCCAACCCTCAAATGTGTGTATGTCACCTCTTAATCTAACGCCAAATCTCACGGTATAAGTTGAATTGCAGGTTATAATTTTTTTTGCAAGACCATCAGATATAGGTATAAGCTTTAAGGCTTTATTTACGAATTTTGTTGTGTCATTTAAAAAATTATTCATTTGCATCCCCTTGTAAAATATTAATCTATTTTATTAAGTTTAACTATACATAAATGAACCAAGGCTGATTTTGTTTTTTAGTGAATTAATAATTAATAATTACTATTTTTAATCTATAATGTTTCGTTTCGTGGCGGGCGTAGCTCAGTTGGTTAGAGCGCTGGATTGTGGCTCCGGAGGCCGTGGGTTCGAACCCCATCGCTCGCCCCACTTATATAGGTAAAAAAATGACAAGCAAACTTAAAAAACTCAAAGATTTAGAAAGAAAACTTACAGTTTCTGTTCCTGTTGAAGAGTATGACTTAAAATTCAAAACTAAAATTAATAACATTAAAGGTCAAGCTAAGTTAGATGGCTTCAGAAAGGGCAAAGTTCCTAATGATGTTCTTGAGCAAAGATATGGACCATCAATTCATGCTGATGTTGTAAATGAGTTAATTCAAAAATCTTATCCAGAGGCTTTGAAAGAGAATAATATTCGACCAGCAGCATCTCCAGAGATATCACTTGAAAGTGAGGATTCAAAAAAACCTATTTCTTACTCAGCAACGTTTGAAGTATTTCCTGAAATTAAGCCAAAGCTCAGCAAATGGTCAAATTATGAAAAGGTTTCTATTTCTGTTGAAGATGAGGATATTGATCTTGCTATAAAAGATATTGTTAAAAGATATGGTGATTGGGAAGATGTTTCAAGACCATCCAAAAAGGATGATCAAGTAATAATTGATTTTACTGGCATGATTAATGGAGAAGAATTTGAAGGCAACTCTTCTGTTGATTTTAAGCTTGTTTTGGGAAGTAATTCCATGATTCCAGGATTCGAAGATTCTATAGTTGGCAAAGAGCCTTCTGAGTTCAAAATAAAATCCACTTTCCCTGAAGATTATTTTAAAAAAGATTTAGCAGGTGTTGAGGCAGAATTTAATATTATCCTTAAGTCAGTTCAAGAATTAAAATTAGCTTCAATCGATGAAGAGCTTTTCACAAAACTTGATATGGATGTTAAAGATGAAGATTCATTCAAAGTTGAGATCTCAAATAGAATGAAAAAAGAAATCGAAATCCAAGAAAAAGATTTAACTAAAGAATCTATGTATGAAACCTTGCTTAAGACTAATACTTTTAATGTTCCTAGAGTAACAGTGAAAGAACAAGCTGACTTAATGAGAAAAGATGCATTAATGAGAATAGGTCACTCAGAAGAAAATGCCGGCGATGATTTGTTTCCAGTTGACTCATTTTTGGAAAATGCTGAAAAAAGAGTGAAATTAGATCTTTTGTTTGCAGAGCTTGTGAAATATTTTGAACTAAATGTGGATAAAGAAAGATTGGATATTTTTATAGATAAGGAGGCAACAAAATATAAAGATGCAGATCAATTTAAACAATGGATTGCAGGTCAGCCTCAGCAGTTAGATCAATTTAAAATGATGGCTCTAGAAGAACAACTGGTTGAAAAATTAGAAAATGCACTTAAATCTAAGAATAAGGTGATAAGATTCTCTGAATTAGCTAATAAATAAATATGAAAGATATACAGTCAGCATTAGTACCTATGGTTATCGAGCAAACACCTCGAGGCGAAAGATCGTTCGATATCTATTCAAGGCTTCTTAAGGAAAGAGTTATATTTTTATCAGGTCCAGTTGAGGACTATATGTCTAATCTCATCGTTGCTCAGCTTCTTTTTTTAGAATCGGAAAACCCTGAAAAGGATATATCTATATATATAAATTCACCCGGTGGTTCTATATCAGCAGGTTTAGCTATATACGACACTATGCAGTTCATTTCTCCTTCAATTTCAACTCTTTGTATTGGTCAAGCCGCCAGCATGGGTGCAATTTTACTGGCTGGGGGAGACAAGGGAAAAAGGTTTGCACTTCCAAATTCAAGAATAATGATTCATCAGCCTCTTGGAGGCTTTCAAGGTCAAGCATCTGATTTTGAAATTCATGCTAAAGAAATTCTTCACATGAAAAAGGTTGTTAATGAAATTCTAGCTAAACATACTGGTCAAACAATTAAAAAAATTGAAAAAGATACTGATAGAGATAACTTCTTAGATACATCTGCTGCGATAAGCTATGGTCTTGTTGATAGTGTCCTTGATAAGAGAGAGGTAGTTAATGCCAAGTGAAGTATCTAGTGATAAATTAAATTGCTCTTTCTGTGGCAAAGTACAAGACGAAGTTAAAAAACTTATAGCAGGTCCTAGTGTTTATATCTGCAATGAATGTGTTGATCTTTGTAACGATATTATTGAAGAAGAAATTAAAAGTGAAGAAGAGGTTTCATTAGATGAACTCCCATCACCCCTAGAAATTTTTACAAAGCTTGACGAATATGTAATTGGTCAAGAGTCTGCAAAAAAGGTTTTATCTGTTGCTGTTTATAATCATTATAAAAGGTTAAGAAAGAATAATTTAAAAGATTCAGTAGAACTTCAAAAAAGTAATGTGTTATTACTGGGACCAACCGGGAGTGGTAAAACTCTTTTGGCTCAAACTTTAGCAAAGATTTTAAATGTTCCTTTTACTATAGCTGATGCAACAACATTAACTGAGGCTGGTTATGTGGGTGAGGATGTCGAAAATATCATCCAAAAATTACTCCAAAAATCTGATTACGATCCTGAAAGAGCACAATTAGGAATTGTATATATCGATGAGATAGATAAGATTGCTAGAAAATCTGATAATCCATCAATCACAAGAGATGTTTCTGGAGAAGGAGTTCAACAAGCTTTATTAAAATTAATTGAAGGAACTGTTGCATCAATTCCCCCTCAGGGCGGAAGAAAGCATCCACAACAAGAATTTATTCAAATAGATACCTCTAATATATTATTTATTTGCGGTGGCGCTTTCTCAGGATTGGATAAGGTTATAGATCAAAGAAACAGTAACATTGGTATAGGTTTTGGAGCAGAAGTTAACAAAAAATCTAATGTTCTACCTATTAACACTAATGTAGATAACCTTGAGCCTGAAGATTTGGTTAAGTATGGTTTGATTCCTGAGTTCGTGGGAAGACTTCCGGTAATTTCAAGCCTTCATGAGCTTGATGAGCATGCTTTGGTAAGGATTCTAAAGGAACCAAAAAATGCATTGGTTAATCAATATAAGCATTTATTTGAAATAGATGATGTCGAGTTAACTTTTAGAGATGAAGCTCTGGTAGAAATAGCACGCCAAGCTATAAAAAGAAAAACTGGCGCCAGAGGTCTCAGATCAATAATGGAAGACTTGCTTATGGAAACTATGTTTGGTTTACCTAACCCAGATTTAGAAAAAGTCATTATCGATGAAAATACTGTTATTTCTAAATCAGATCCGATAAAACTTCTGAAAAACACACCAAAAAAATCATCTTCTGCTAATTGATATTTTCATAACAATCCCTATATTGGGTATATGAAAGAAATAAAATCAGACTTACCACTAATACCACTCAGAGACGTGGTTGTTTTTCCTGGAATAGTTACAACATTATTTGTTGGAAGGCCAAAATCTATTGAGGCATTAAACATAGCAATGTCCTCTAACAAAAAACTAGTACTTGTAAGTCAACTAGACCCGACTATTGAAAGCCCTGAATTTGATGGCCTATACAAAAGTGCATCTATCAGTAATCTATTGCAATTAATAAAATTACCTGACGGTACTATGAAAGTCCTGGTTGAGGGGTATAAGAGATGTTCTATTGAGAGTATTCATGAAAAAGAAGGTTACGACGTTGCAAGAGTAATAACAATAGATGATATACCCTTAAAAGAAGCTGATGCATCGAATCTTGTTCGGTTTATAAAGGCTAAGTTTGAAGATTACATTGGAATCACAAAAAGAATACCTCCTGAAATTGTATCCACAGTAGATTCATTAGATGACTTATCAAAATTAATCGACACAATCACTGGACATCTTCCAATTGAGACTGAAAAGAAACAAGAAATTCTTGAAATTCCAGATTTAAAAAACAGATCTGAAAAAGTATTAATGTTTATTGAATCTCAGCTTGACGTAATCGATGTGGAGAAAAAAATTAGAGAGCGTGTTAAAAAGCAGATGGAGAAATCACAAAGGGAGTACTACCTTAATGAGCAGATTAAAGCAGCTCAAAAAGAGCTAGGTGAAATCGGTGAAGAGGGGGATGAACTTGATGCATTAGAAGAGAAAATTAATAAGGTTGGTATGCCAAAGGATGCTCTTAAAAAAGCTAAAAGTGAACTATCAAAATTTAAGCAAATGTCACCATCTTCTGCAGAAGCATCTGTTGTAAGGTCTTATCTTGATTGTCTGGTTGATGTTCCCTGGAAAAAGAAATCAAAAGTTAAAACAGATATCCAAGCCTCTCTAGATATCCTTGAACAAGATCATTATGGACTTGAAGAAGTAAAGGAAAGAATTATTGAATATTTAGCCGTTCAAAAGCGTGTTAAATCAATGAAAGCGCCAGTATTGTGCTTGGTTGGTCCTCCCGGTGTTGGTAAAACATCATTGGGTGAATCAATCGCAAGAGCAACAAACAGAAAATTTGTAAGAATGTCTCTTGGTGGTGTTAGAGATGAATCAGAGATAAGAGGTCATAGAAGAACCTATATAGGATCTATGCCAGGAAAAATTATTCAAAAACTTACAAAAGTTGGAGTTAAGAATCCTTTATTTTTATTAGATGAAATAGATAAAATTGGAATGGATCATAGAGGTGACCCTGCATCTGCACTTTTAGAGGTATTGGATCCGGAACAAAATAATACCTTTAGTGATCATTACTTAGAAGTTGACTATGATTTATCAGAGGTTATGTTTGTATGTACAGCTAATAGTTTAAATATTCCAACGCCTCTTTTAGATAGAATGGAAATTATTAGAATCCCAGGTTACATAGAAGATGAAAAGCTTAATATTGCCTCAAAATATTTACTTCCAAAGCAGATGGAAAGAAATGGCTTAAAGGAATCAGAGATCAAACTTCAAAAAGAAGTACTACTTTCCTTAATAAGATACTACACAAGAGAAGCAGGGGTAAGAGGTCTTGAAAGACAAATTGCAAAGATTTTGAGAAAGGTTGTTAAAGAACGATTACTTTCTAAAAAGAGTCTTAGTAAACCTACATTAATTACTGAAAAAAACCTTGAAACTTTTTCAGGTGTTAAGAAATTTAAATTTGGTATTGCCGAAAAAGACAATGCCGTTGGTCAGGTAACTGGTTTAGCATGGACTGAGGTTGGCGGTGAGCTATTAACCATAGAAGCTTCCCACATTGCTGGTAAGGGTAACATTATAAAAACTGGATCACTAGGTGATGTAATGCAAGAATCAATTCAGGCAGCTCTCACGGTTGTGAGGTCGCGAGCAGATTCACTTGGTATAAAACCAGATTTCTATGAAAAATATGATGTGCATATTCATGTCCCAGAAGGAGCAACTCCAAAAGATGGCCCAAGTGCTGGTGGTGGAATGGCAATATCTTTAATTTCTGCATTCACTGGAATTCCAGTAAAGGCAGATACAGCGATGACTGGAGAGATAACCCTGAGAGGGCAAATTTTAAAAATAGGCGGACTTAAGGAAAAGCTTTTAGCTGCAAAAAGAGGCGGTATTAAAAATGTGATTATTCCAAAAGAGAATGAGGCAGATTTACAAGAAATACCTAAACAGATAACAAGTTCTCTCAATATAATTCCAGTAGAGTGGATAGATGAAGTAATTACACATGCTCTTTTAACAGAGCCATCACCATCAAGAAAAAGTAGCACAAGCATAAAATCAAAAGCTACTAAAAAATCAAACACGAAACAGGAAAATAACCAAGCACACTAAAACCCTTTATTTACTTGACTTTTAAGCCTAAAAGGCTTTTGATAGAGGGGTATTTATTAAATAAATTTACATAGAGGAGTATTTAATATGAATAAATCAGACTTAATTGATGCAGTAGCAGGTGATGCTGATATATCTAAAGCTTCAGCAGGCAGAGCTGTTGATGCTGTTTTAGGTGGAATCGGTGATGCTTTAGGTAACGGTGATTCAGTATCACTAGTTGGTTTTGGAACATTTTCAGTAAGGCATAGAGCTGCTAGAGAGGGTAGAAACCCTCAAACAGGCGCATCAATGCATATTGCTGCTTCTAAAGTTCCAGGTTTTAAAGCTGGTAAAGGCCTTAAAGATAAGGTCAAAGCTGGTTAAGTTTTTTTAACTTTAAAAAAGGGTGCTTCCGCACCCTTTTTTTATTTATAATATTATCATTATGCTCGAATCACTCAGAAATTTTTTAACGGGTCCAAGGTTATTTATAGTAATTGCTGCATGTGCGTTACCATTTGTATTTTTAGGCTCAACATCGCTATTAAACCAAACCTCAACTTCCTTAGGCTCTGTTAATGGGGAAACTGTTACAGAATCAGATTTTCAGGTAGCGTCTAATATAACGATTCAAAGATTTAAAACTATGTATGGAGAGGACTTTGATTTTTCCATGCTTGACGAAGACATGCAACTAAGTCAAATTAAAAATGAATTGATTGTTCAAAAGTCTTTGCTATCTCAAGCCAGGTCACTAGGCTTAATTAACAAGACTACAAGAGAGTTTGCTAAAAAGCAGATAATGGACAATCCAGTTTTTCAAATTGATGGCCAATTTAATGAAAATATTTATGAGGCTCAAGTAAATTCAAATGGACATACAAAAGAAAGTTATATCAAGCTAATGACGGATTTGGTTGCAACAGAGTATTTTAGAAAATCATTAACCTCTAAGCCTTTTTCTACAAAAGATGAGGTAATTCAAATAGCAAATCTTCTTGAGCAAACTTTAAATATAGATTTTATAAAAATAGATTCCAAATCCTTGCAATTCAATATATCTAACACAAATGAAGAGCTAGAAAAATTTTATAGCGAAAATGAATATATGTTTTATTCAGATGAAAAAAGAAAATTTGAATATATTCTACTAACACCTGAAGACTACAAATCCAAAGTAGTAATTCCAGACAACTATATAAATGATAGTTACCAAGATTATTTATCTAAAGCAGGCGAAAGAAATCAAATTCGTATTTCACACATAATGATAGATAAGGTTAAATATGATAATGATGGTGCTGCTTTTAACGCTATACAAGAAATAGAATCTCAGTTACTAGGTGGTGCTGGCTTCAGTGAGCTTGCATCTAAATATAGTGATGATCTTGCTTCCAAAGATAATGGTGGTGATTTAGAGTATTTTTCTCCTGATTTTTTTGAGGTTAAATTTGCTGAAGCTGTAAAAGGCTTAAGACTAAATGATATTAGTGAAATTGTTGAACTAGACACAGCATTTCATATCATTAAAGTTACAGAATATGAGGAATCTGAAGTTTTATCTTTTGCAGATATGAAAGAAAGCATATCTTCTAATCTAGTAGATTCTGAGGCTCTGGCCCTTATGAAAGATGACTATGATACTGCATATGATCTAATTGATAGTAATTCTTCTATCGGCACCATTTCTAATTTATTATCTGCAAATATTCTTGAGAGCGATTTTCTTACTTTTAATAATTTTATTAGTGAAAAATTTGATTCAAGAGTAAGAGATCTTATCTTTTCACCAGACACTCAAATAAGCGTACCGTTTGTAATTGATTTAGAGGAAAACATTCTGGTAGTGTCTTTAAAAGATATAAACGAATCCTCTCTAAAGGACTTTGAGTCAGTTTCTCTTGATGCTAATAGAATGCTCTCATCAAAAAAAGGTACAGAAAAGCAGTCAATGCTTGCTGCAGAAATTGAGTTATCAAAATCTGATGGAACTTCTGATGATTTTATATCAGCATACTCGTATGTAACCAAAGATAGCTTTGTTAACATCAATCGCAATTCTTCATTAATGCCTCAAGAGATTATTTTTCAGGCATTTCAACAATCAGCAGGAGATAGCATTACTTTGCTAGCTAATAATAATGATACTTATATACTAGATATTGTTGAGGTAAATGCACCCTCTGATGAATCTATATCAGATCTTTTAGAAGAATATAAGGGTTTTTCTAAAGAGCTTATTTCAAATAAGATTTCTGAGGTTGTTAGCAGTGAGGTTTTTGATACTGCTAATGTTAAATTAAATAATATAATTTTTACAAATGAATAAAATACTACTTTCTTTTTTATCACTAGCTCTAATAATTAGTTGCTCTAAAAGTTCATCACCAGTGGATACAGGTCTTGAGAGTCAGATTTTTCACTTTGGTAATGGCTCTGAACCTCAAGGAATTGATCCTCATATCGTCACAGGAGTCCCTGAGCATCATTTATTGATTGCTCTTTGCGAAGGTCTTACTACTTCCAATCCAAGAGGAGGAGAAAGCCTTGCTGGGGCTGCTGAATCTTGGGATATCAGCGAAGATGGAAAAATATATACATTTAAATTGCAAAAAAATGGAAAGTGGTCAAATGGAGACCCTGTAACAGCTCAGGATTTTGTTTGGTCGTGGATGAGAGTGCTTACGCCTTCACTTGGCTCTCAATATCCTGATATGCTTTATTATGTTGAGGGGGCCCAAGAATATCATTCGCATGATAGTTCTCAAGGAGAAGAGCAGCCATCATTTGATACAGTTGGTGTAAAGGCCTTGGATGACTATACGCTTGAAGTCACACTGAATAACCCAACACCTTTTTTCTTAGGTCTACTTAGTCACTACAGCACATGGCCAGTCCACAAGGAAACAGTTTTAAAACATGGTTCAATTGATGACAGGAATGGTCAATGGACCCGACCTGGAAATTTTGTTTGTAATGGTGCATTCCAATTAAAGTCTTGGGAATTAAATAGCAGAATTATTGTTGAAAAAAACCCAATGTACTGGGATGCAAATACAGTCGGATTAAATGAAATACATTACTATCCTGTTCAAAATGTTATGACGGAAGATAGAATGTTTAGAGCGGGGCAACTTCATGTAACTAGTACATTACCTTCTCAAAAATGCCCAGTTTATATCGAAGATAAAAATCCTGATCTAAGAATTGATCCTTACATGGGAACATATTTTTACAGATTAAATACTAAGCATCCTGTTTTACAAGACCCTAAAGTTAGAAGGGCATTAGCTTTCTCCATTGATAGGAAACAGCTTGTTGATAAGGTTACTAAGTGTGGGCAGATACCTGCTTATTCCTTTACACCACCAGGGTCAAATGGGTATGAACCTGATACATCAATTACCTTTGATCCAGAATATGCAAAATCCTTACTAAAAGAGGCTGGTTATGACGAAGATAACCCATTTCCTGAACTTGAAATACTATTCAACACAAATGAAGATCATAGAAAGATTGCATTAGCCATTCAGCAGATGTGGCAGCAGAGTTTAGGTGTACAAATCAAATTGGTTAATCAAGATTGGAAAGTTTATTTAAACAGAGAGATGATCGGTGACTTTGAGGTCTCAAGGGCTGGTTGGATTGGCGACTATGAAGATCCAAATACTTTTCTTGATACTCTTAGACCTAACAGAGGAAATAACAAGACTGGTTGGGCTAATGCCGAATACGATATGTTGGTGGAGAAAGCCAACGAAACACAAGACCAGGCTAAAAGGTATGACTTGTTAAATAGAGCTGAAAAAATTCTAATTGATGAAATGCCCATTATTCCTCTTTATACTTATGTGCGTTCTTATCAGCTTTCATCAGATGTTAAAGGGTATTATCCTAATTATCTAGACCATCATCACCCAAAATATATCTATTTAGAAAGAGATTAAAAAACTAGATGCTAGCTATTTTTATTAAAAGAGTTTTTATGGCTATCCCAGTCTTACTGGCTGTAGCTACTATGACATTCTTTTTAATTAAATTAGCTCCTGGCGGTCCATTTGATGCTGAAAAAGCAGTCTCACCTCAAGTGCTTAAAAATCTTAATGCTGTTTATAATTTAGATGCATCCCAATGGGAACAATATACTGATTATATGACTGGTGTTATTCAGGGTGATTTTGGTCCATCTTTTAAATACCCTGGAAGGTCTGTAACAGAGATGATTGCAAGTGGTCTTCCGATTACTTTTGAATTAGCTATGTATGCAATACTTATTGCACTTGTTATTGGCGTGTTATCTGGTGTTCTTGCTGCATTAAAAAGAAATACCATGTTAGATTTTATACCTATGGCAATTGCAATGATTGGAATATGCGTGCCAACTTTTTTAATGGGCCCATTATTAGTTTTAATTTTCGGGATCCAATTAGAGCTTCTTCCTGTTGCAGGATGGGGACAACTCGCTGGAGATAAGATACTCCCATCAATAACACTTGGCTTTGCCTATGCAGCTTACATTGCAAGATTAAGTAGAGGAGGGATGTTAGAAGTCCTAAATCAAGATTTTATAAGGACAGCCAGAGCAAAAGGTCTTACCGAAAGAATGGTAGTTATAAAGCATGCAATGCAGGGTGGATTAATTCCTGTTGTGTCATTTTTAGGGCCAGCGATTGCAGGTTTATTGGCTGGCTCATTTGTTGTAGAGACAATTTTTCAGATTCCAGGTCTTGGAAGATTCTATGTTGAAGCTGCACTTAATAGAGATTACACAATGATCCTAGGTACTACTATTTTCTTTTCAGCAATGATCGTCTTTTTTAATCTTATTTCTGATTTAGCTTCATTATGGCTAAATCCCAGATCTAGGGATGTTTGATGAGCAGTAACTCCTCCTTATGGTCAGATGCTATATATCGTCTAACACGAAATAAAGCGGCAATGATAGGTGGCGGTATTCTCGTAGCATTGATAACTTGTGCTTTGCTGGCGCCATGGATTGCTCCTTATTCTTATTCATATCAGGATCTTGATTTAGGTGCATCACCACCTTCAGCTGAACATTTACTAGGTACAGATATACTTGGAAGAGATTTGTTAAGTAGGATTCTATATGGTGCTAGAGTTTCACTTTTAGTTGGTTTTGTAGCAACTGGAGTTGCTTTAGTAATCGGTGTGTCATGGGGTATTATTGCAGGATTTTTTGGCGGAAGAGTGGATTCCATTATGATGCGTATAGTTGATATTTTATATGGCCTCCCTTTTATTATTTTTGTAATACTCCTTATGGTTATCTTTGGNNATGTCTAGAATAGTCCGCGGCCAAGTTATTGGTTTAAAAAATCAGGAATTTGTTCTCGCAGCAAAAGCGATGGGTGTTAGTAACTTTTCAATGTTTAAAAGACACCTTCTTCCAAACATCTTAGGTCCTATAGCTGTTTATGCCACCTTAACAATCCCTCAAGTCATGCTGCTTGAAAGTTTCTTAAGTTTCCTTGGGCTTGGCATTCAGCCTCCAATGAGTAGCTGGGGGACTTTGATTAAAGATGGTGTAGAGTCAATGGAAGAATATGGCTGGTTATTAATTTATCCAGGGTTAACTTTTACCATTACGTTGTTTGCACTTAATTTCTTTGGTGATGGCCTTAGAGATGCTCTAGATCCCAAAACAACTGATAATTAAAAAGCCCTTATAGCGACTTTAATAATTTGCCCTGGCATAAGCTGAGAATCCTTAAATTCATTTATATCTTTTATGCTTTGAATGGTTACATCAAACAGTTCAGATATTTTATATAAATTATCTCCCTGTTTAACTGAGTAAAGAATGGTTCTTTTTTTAGATTCTATATTTCTATGAATGTTTTTATTGCCAATCGTTAGCTGTTGTCCAAGTTGGAGATAGGATGATTCTTTTAAGGAATTTATTCTTAATAGATCTTTAATAGGGATACCATATTTTTTTGAAATATCCCATAAAGTATCTCCCTCTGAAACTATATGCATTTCATATGGAATAAAATTATTGGTTTTCATCTTGCTCAATGGAATCAATAAGGTATCGTTTAATGACAGCAAATCGCTGTCTATATAATTAATCTCTTTAATAATTCTTACCTCGGTATCATATTTAGTAGCTAGTCTCCAAAGGCTATCTCCAGAGGAAACCACATGTGAAATCCAATTAATTTGATTAACATTATCAAATGGACTGCTTGGATCATCAAGAAGAAAGGCCTTATCAATAGGAATATAAAATACACTCTTATCTTTTGGTGCAGATGCCCATTTGGTATACCCAGCATTTAACTTGTAGAGAAGCTCTGGTTTAATATCTAAGTATTCACTAAGAGTCATAATTTCAACCTGACCAGGTATTTCAACCTTCTGCACAACTGAATCAGTTGGAATATCCGGAAGGTCAATTCCATATTTTTCTGCATTAAAAATTAATTCTCTTATTGCTATATATTTTGGAATATATTCTGTAACCTGCCTTGAAAGATTTAGGGAGAAGAAATCAGTATCTAGTCCTTGTCGTTTATTTTTCCTTATTTGCCTATCTAAATATGTTGGACCAGCATTATATGCAGCTAAAGCAAGGTAGATATCATTATCGAATCTTTCAAATAAATATTTAAAATACCCAATAGCAGCATGAGTCGATCTGTAGGGGTCATGCCTATCTTCAGACCACCATGTTTTTTCTAAATTAAACAGCCTTCCAGTTTTTGGCATAAACTGCCAAAGACCAACTGCTCCAGAAGGTGAAATTGAAAAGGGGTCATAGTTACTTTCTATAAAAGGTATAAATGCTAGTTCTAAAGGTAGATTCGCTGCTTCAAGCTCTTGAACCACATAGTAAATAAAATAATATGACTTATTTAAGTACTCATTGAATTTATCAATATCTTTTATATGGTTATTCATAAATAACAAAGCTTGATCGTTAATAACTATTTCAGAATCTTGCAATGATTTATTCACAATGTATTCCCAGATATTTTCAGGAGGCTCTACTGCTAATGGCTGCTTTATTTCATCAACTGCAAAGGATGTAGCTGTGTTATCACTAATTTCAGTAAGGGTGCTTAAGTTTGTAGTTTGACAGCTTGTGAGAAGACACAGCGCTAAAGTAACTAGTAATTGTCTTTCCATTGCCTTAAAGCCTTAAATATTTCATCTTCATGATCGGACGTATTAAATTTCTTAACTACACTTTTTTGCACCTCGCTAGTTTGACACCTCAAAAAGGGGTTTACTTCTAGTTCTAGTTCAAGGGTTGTGGGTAGTGTTGGAATTCCTTTATTAATTAGATTTTGAACATCATTATATCTTGAAATTATCTTTTGATTAAGAGGTTCGACCTCCATAGCAAATTGAAGATTTGATTGTGTATATTCATGCCCTGCATATATTTTTGTATTTACAGGAAGAGATTTCAGTTTTAAAACAGATTCATGCATTTGCTCAAATGTCCCCTCAAAGACTCTTCCGCATCCAGATGAAAAGATTGTGTCACCACAAAATAGGATTGGCTTCCCATTATTTTCACTAAAAAAAGCAATATGATCTAATGTGTGCCCTGGGATCTCAATGATCTTAAAATCTATACCAATTACATTAATAAAATCACCATCTTTTATTTGCTTACTAATACTTGGAATATTATTTACAGGACCATAAACATCAACTTTTTTAAATTTAAGAATATTTTCAATGCCGCCAGTGTGATCAAAATGGTGGTGGGTAATTAAAATACCCTTCAGATCTAAGCTATTTTCTTTCAGATAGCTGATAGTTTTGGTTGCTTCCCCAGGATCAATAACAATTGACCCTTCATTAGTTGTGACTAACCAAATATAATTATCGTTAAATGCCTTAATTGGTTCAATATTAATCATATGTGAATTCTAAATTAATTTTATGAAAACAGTAAATATTTATACAGACGGTGCTTGCAGAGGAAATCCTGGCCCCGGAGGTTGGGGTGTATTGATAGAGTTTGGGGGTATCTCGAGGGAGTACTTTGGAGGAACTAAAGTTACTACCAATAATCAAATGGAGTTAAAGGCTGCTATAGAGGGTCTTAACGCTTTAAAAGAATCATGTGATGTCAATTTAACTACTGATTCAAAATACGTTATGCAGGGCATCACCTCCTGGATATCCAATTGGAAAAAAAATAATTGGAAAAATTCTGCAAAAAAAGATGTAAAAAATAAAGATCTTTGGATTGAACTTGATTTAGCGGTATCTAAACATAATGTAAAATGGAATTGGGTAAAAGGTCATTCAGGGCATAGAGAAAACGAAATAGCAGACCAATTAGCGAATAAGGGAATCGATAACCTATAAATTATGGCAAAAAAATATATTATTCTTGATACTGAAACTACTGGGCTTCATGTTAAAGAAGGACATAGAGTTATTGAAATTGGAGCAGTTCTTCTTAATGATCGACAAAAATCTGAAGATCACTTTCATACGTATCTGAATCCAATGAGATTAATTGACGATGAGGCAACTCAGGTTCATGGGATTACAAATGAGGACNNTAGAATTTGTAGATGGATCAACTTTAGTTATTCATAACGCACAATTCGATGTTGGTTTTTTGGATAATGAATTAAAGCTCGCATCGTCAACATTCCCAAAGCTTTCAGAGATATGCACTATTGAAGATTCATTGCAAATGGCTAGAGATATGTTCCCTGGGCAAAGAAATACACTTGATGCTCTTGTTACAAGGTTTGATATTAAGGGGTATGACAGAGAGCTGCATGGCGGCTTAAAGGATGCAAATATTCTAGCTGATGTTTACCTTCATTTAACTGGCGG
>ENA-UZWU01001142-UZWU01001142.1-metagenome-genome-assembly--contig:-Day-4--1m-contig-1142_pt2 | contig 17735 bp, 16 predicted proteins | sample MGYA00260345_ERZ794905 | MGnify/ENA metagenome assembly ERZ794905
CCAGTACGCATGGTTGAAAAGCAACAGCGTGTGAATTTACGTACAACTGGAAAAGAAGTACCAGTAACAGAAATTCTACAAACAGCAAAACAACAGAATTTCCGACCATTGTTTCGCGGAACAATACCATTAATGGGACACTCTTTTATTAGTGCTGTTCTTGGACTGGTAGGACAACCCCAACTTCAAAAGTATATACAAACTGAGTTGGGTACGAAAACAACTTTAGGACAGTCGGCATCAAATTTAGTAGCGTCATCTATAGTGAGTCCTTTATATGTAATTGCAACGAATCCCTTGTCAAGATTGGAAGTAATTATGCAAACAAGTTCTATCAAAGGAAAATCGATTGGAGTTGGTGAAGCATTAAAAGAATTGGGAAAAGACATGGCACAATTCGGTATGAAAGGTATTTTCCGTGGTCAAGGTCTAGGAATGGCCAAAGCAATCGTTTCATTGACATTGTTCCACGAAGGGAGACTATTTTTAACCAAACAAATGAAAATATACAATGGCACATATGAATAAGAAGTTTAGAATGATATGGTAAATTAGATAGGTTTAATTTACTATGTAAATATATAGAATAAATATAATGAGTCAATATTTCGATCAAAAAAATTTGTTCGTAGAACCTCAAGTCACGCAACACGGAAGTCATATGGTAATGACTGATGTAGCAAAACCAACCAAATATAAGTATTTAACGATTGATACACGATTCCGTGATCAATACGATACAAGTAATATTGCGAATTATAATATTTCTCTACCCGAACGAATAAATAGCATTCGAAGTATGACTACGAAATCCGTAGAATTTCCGATTTCTTATTATAATATTTCATCGCAATTAGGAAATAATACTTTTCAGTTAATTAATACATCTGCATCTACATCAACTTCTATTGTATCTGAGACGATTGTATTGGATAATCAACAATACAATGCTATTCAAAAGACTTCGGCACCATGGAGTTCAGGTTCTGTATTGGATGTAATCAATCAGAAGTTAGGTGCTACAGGGTGGAATAGTTATTCAAACATAGTATTTACCTATAACACTTCTACACGTAAAATAACATTAACAAATAGTTCGAGTGTAAATATTCGTGCAGTATTTGACAAATCAGATTGTGTAAATGGCGAAGGAGGTTCTAGTCCGAGCGAGAGTCTTATGTCTAAGTTAGGATGGGTATTAGGATTTCGTTTATCGTCATACGATATTATTAGTGGTGGTTCCATTACAGGAGAGGCAGTAGTGGATATTAATGGACCCAAATATTTGTATTTAGTATTGGACGAGTTCAAAAATGGGAATCCTCATTCCTTTCTTGGACTCTCGCGCAATTCCCAATTATCGAGTCAGCAAATATTGGCGCGCATTACTCCAAATTATCAAGACTATGCGTTTTCATCTACAAATATGCCAACTATGTTTCACGCTGAATTAGGAGATCACATGGTATCTGATACCAGAACATATGGTGAATTAGTGAATATTCAACGTTTAAATGTACGTATAGTCGATGAGTTCGGACGAATTATTGATTTCAATGGTCTAGACTTCTCCTTTTGTTTGGAACTAGAACACGTGTAATAAAATTGAATGAAACATATAAACAGAATAGTTGATAAATATATAATTATGGATTTATCAACTTTATCGATCGAACAGAAATATGCGTTGGATTTGTTTAAACAGGGCGAAAACGTATTCTTGAGCGGACCCGGGGGTACAGGTAAAACCAAACTAATCGAATGTTTTGTTCAACATTGTATTCAACGGAATATCAAACATCAAGTGTGCGCGATGACGGGGTGCGCTACTATATTATTACCAAAAATGTGTAACGCGCGAACGATTCATTCGTGGAGTGGAATACGATTATGTAAAGGTGAAAATTCAAAAATCGTGGAAAATGCGTTAAAATACAAGAAAAATAAATCAAACTGGCGTTCTGTTCGTGTATTGATCATTGATGAAGTGTCGATGATGTCTTTGAAAGTGTTTGAAGTCTTGAATGAAATTGCGAAAAGGGCTCAATTCGATAGTCGCCCGTTTGGTGGAATCCAAGTAGTGTTTGTAGGTGACTTTTATCAACTTCCCCCGGTTGGTTCATGTGAAGACATAGATACAGACAGGTTTTGTTTCGAATCTCCATTATGGACCAAATTATTTCCACTTGACAGTGTTGTATTATTAAAGACTATTTTCCGTCAAGACGATCCAAAATACAAGGACATTTTATTGCAAATTCGTGAAGCAAAACTGAGTTTGGATAACAGTGCGATTTTAGAGAAATATGTAAATCGCGAATTCGATGCTTCTGCGTATAATGGAATTGTACCAACTAAATTGTATCCTACGCGTTACAAGACAGAACAATTGAACGATAAAATGTTCTCACAACTTGAAGGGAAATGTTTTCATTTTCAATATAAAACAAAGTCTAGTTGTAAAACCTATTTGGACAACAATAATGCGATTTCAGTCGAGCATTTACTGAAATGTGGTAATATGAGTAAAGAAATGAAAGAATTTGAAATTCGTCAGTTAATGAATTCATCGTCGTACCCGGATATTTTGTATTTGAAGGTGGGAGCAGTCGTGATGTGTACGGTGAATTTGGATATGGACAGTGGTATTTGTAATGGTTCTCAAGGAATTGTGAGTAATATTATCGAAACGGAACAAGGACCTATTCCTGAAGTGACATTTGTCAATGGAATCAAAAAACAGATCTCCATGCAATATCGACAATCTGAAGATTATCCGAGTATTGCCGTTGGTCAGATTCCATTAACATTGGCTTGGGCGTTGACCATTCATAAAATACAGGGCGCAACATTAAATATGGCATCGATTGATGTGGGTAGTCAAATATTTGAGTGTGGGCAAACGTATGTTGCGTTATCGCGCGTGAAATCATTGGATGGACTGTATTTGTCCGCGTTTCAACCAGATCGTATAAAAGCAAATGAACTAGTGAAATCGTTTTATAACTCAATTCCAGATAAAAATTATAACATACCTGAAAATATTTTCAAATCGTTTGAATTAAAAGACGAAGAGTATGTTGAGAGTACAACAAAAAAAATAATTTTATAACTCGTCTTTCATTTTAAACATGGGTGCGTTTTGCTTTGAATTTGATTTTGTTTGTGAAATAGTTTGTTTTATTTTTACCATTTTTATATGAGAAGGTTGATTTCGCATTTTAAATAACTTCGCACAGTCTTGCAATTCGTTACCATTACAACGAACACGATTAAAGAGAAAGGATACATATTTGATGATCCATTTATAATTACGTGTCATGACATGATGTTGGAACTTTTCTGAGTGAAGTGGAAATATTGTACTAAATTCGTACATACAATCAAAAAGTCTCGAATATTTCTCCAAATTATTTGGTTTTAATATACAAAAGCGATCATTTAATTTGGGAAATAAATGAAAATTCGGAGTACAAATCGTGTTTTTTTTAACAATTGAAAAATAACGAATGTCGAATGATGTAAGAAAATTTACATCTGGTCGTAAATATACAATATAATCAAAGTCGATCTTACTGTCTTTGACCATAATACCTAATTGTTTTTTTGAATACATAGCACAAACAAAATTATCTACACATACGTAATTCGACTGCCATGGGTCAGGCATGGATCGATATTTTTCAATATGAATTCTTTGTTTCACTTCATCTTGATCGTCTATTTGTACATAATCGGGATTAAGTAATTTGTATTCGTCAAAATCTAATTTTACATAAATTTCTTGTGCGCGTGGATTGATATAGGGACTATCGAATTTATAGGTATGTAAAAAAATAATATATTCTACATTATTCTGTTTCAGTGGGTCAAATACATGTTCTTGGATGCTTTTTATTGTATATTTTAGACTTCTAGTTAGACCCCAAAAACAGAGAGCAACTTTCATATTGTAATTACCTATTATTTTAAATTTTTCGATTCAACTAAAAAAGTTTTATTATATAAAATTCTAATGATACAATAGAATGGTAGCAAGTAGCATATTACCAATAGCATTAAATAAAAATAACGAATTATGTTTTTTATTTGGAAAAGAAAATCCAATGGAAGACAGTGCAAAAGGGTTCTCGGACTTTGGAGGAGGTTTAGAAAAAGGGGAAACCCCATTTCAAGGAGCTTTACGCGAGGGTTCTGAAGAATTAACCGGATTTTTGGGTAATCAAAAACAACTAAAACAGCAAATTAAAAAAAACGGCGGGGCGTATCACATGTTAGTGAATCAATATCATATTCATATGTTTCATTTACCTTATGATGAAAATCTACCAAAATATTACAATCAAAGTCATATGTTTTTATGGAATAAAATGGACAAAACGTTATTAAATGATAGTAAATTATTTGAGAAGATAGAAATCCGATGGTTCACAATTAAAGAAATGAAGAAACACATATCTCAATTTCGTAATTTCTATCAAGAAATAGTGGAACAACTTATTGAGTCTGAAGACAACATAAAAATGTTTTTACGAAAGAATCTACGAAAAACACGTAAGAATAGATGTTAAAATATTTGTATTGAACAATATTGGCATGTATTATATAGAAATGAAAAATAATTGCACGAATGATTGTAATTATGCACCTCCATGTGAAAAAACAGACAACAAAACTGATATATATACATGGAAATTAAAAAAACTACAGTTTTTAGAATCAACTGGTATTCATAAGGTTTGCGAACCCAATAAATTGTTTATTACTAAGGCAATTGTAGGTGGTCCAACCAAACAACTTGATGTCACCTGTGCTTTACAGAACTATAATAACCAGAATAATTGTCCAATTGATTGTCTATATGTAGATACAGGAAAATTGAATATTTACCCCGGTTGTGACGTGGAATTTGGTTATAGAAAAACGATTCAAATCGAATATATTGCCGATGAACATCCCGACCAACCCGTGACAATTGAACAAGTTCAGATGTTTTCGGATAGTTGTGACAAACCAGTTTGCCCTCCATCTTGTACAAAACCTTGTTGCAAACCAGTTTGCCCTCCATGTTGTACAAAACCTTGTTGCAAACCAGTTTGCCCACCTTCTTGTACGAAACCTTGTTGCAAACCAGTTTGCCCACCTTCTTGTACGAAACCTTGTTGCAAACCAAAACGTAATTGTGATAAGTGTAGAAAACGAAAAAAACGTTGCGAATGTCATTTAACATGTGACACACATAAAATTAAAATGAGTAATATGTTATATATTCCTCTCTACCCGTTAGCACGGGCATATACATGTCCCATTTCAAAGAAATGTGGTTGCTAATTAGAAAATTTCCATTGTAAATATATAATGCCATACACAATTCGCAAGGTGCGCAATAAAAATTGCTATAGTGTTCGTACAACAAAAACGAAAAAAGTCAAAGCAAAGTGTGCAACAAAAGAGAACGCGAAAAAACAAGTACGTTTGTTGCGAGCTTTAGAGGTAAATAAGAGTTTTGCAAGAAAGTTTAGATCAAGAAGGAGTAGAATGACAAAAAAGAAACGTTCGTAAATTGAGTTAAACACAATACTTTAATTCAATTTAATTCAAATAATGCACAAAATGAGCGAAGAACAACGAAAGGTCTTGGACTATATTCGTTCGGGAAAGAATGTGGTAGTAGATGCTTGTGCGGGATCCGGAAAATCCACTACTATATTGTCTATTGCCAAGGAATTAACCGGTAAAAAAATCCGTCAATTTACTTACAATTCGCAATTGCGATTCGATGTAAAAGAAAATATCAAAAAAATGAAACTACAAAATTTAGAAGTACATACGTATCATAGTTTTGCGGTCAAATATTATTCTGATGTAGCACATACAGATACAGGCATTCGACAAATATTGCGAGAAGATACGAGTCCAAGAAATCCAATACCGCTAGTTGATATTGTAGTCTTGGATGAAAGTCAAGACATGACATTACTCTATTTTGAACTTGTTGTTAAAATGGCCAAAAATATGTGTCATGAAAAAAACCATAGTTTCCAATTGTTGGTATTGGGTGATTACATGCAGGGATTGTATGAATTTAAAGGTGCAGATATACGATTTTTAACACGCGCACATGAAATTTGGAAAACGTTGCCTTATTTAGAGACGAAGTGTTTTGAACACTGTGAATTAAAGACCTCATATCGCATAACAAACCAAATGGCATCTTTTGTAAATAATGATATGTTAGGAGAGAATCGTTTGGTTGCCTGTCGCGAAGGTGTTCCCGTGGTATATGTGCGCCGTCCTAAGAGTCAAATTGAAAATATAGTGGTCTATCAAATAAAACGCTTATTAGATGAAGGTGAATGTCCGTCTGATATTTTCGTTCTTGGAAATTCCGTAAAAGGAACTAACAGTCATATACGTCATATGGAAAATGTATTGACAGATGCCGGTATCCCGTGTTATGTTCCAATGATAGAGTCGGATGCCATGGATGATCGCGTGATTAACGGAAAGGTGGTTTTTTCCACATTCCATACAGTAAAAGGACGACAACGTAAATACGTATTTATTGTAGGATTTGATCAAGGATATTTTTATAATGCACGAAATCTAGATACATTTGTATGTCCAAATACGCTGTATGTCGGTGGTACAAGAGCAACACATGGTCTCTATTTATTACAAAATGAAAATTCAAAACCGCTTGATTTTTTGAAACAAGATCAATATGATATGAAACATTCAGAATATATTGATTTCAAAGGAATGCCACAAACCATTTTCTACGAACCAGTCCAAGAAAGTGATATTACCATACCGACGTATTACGTCAATCCTACAGAATTAATTAAATTCATTAATGAGAATACAATCGAATTTGTCACACCGTTGTTGGAAGATCTTTTCGTACAAGAAATTGAACCAACTAGTGAAAACGAAATCAATATTCCCAAAATAATAGAAACAGAATCGGGATTGTATGAGGAAGTAAGCGATTTAAACGGTATTGCGTTACCCGCTATATACTACGATGAAATTCAAGGACATAAAAAGGATGGAGAAAATGTATTGCGCGAAATGATCAACAACTCTGTCCAAGAAAGCAAATACAACAAATACAATTACTTGAAAGAAATGATTGAAACATTGCCCGAAAAATGTGAAACCTGCTCCGATTATTTGTTTTTGACAAATTTATATGTGGCCTCACAGGAAAAATTATATTCCAAATTGAAACAAATACAGCGACATGAATATACGTGGATAACTGATGATATAAAAAGAAGAACAATGGATCGATTGAATCATCATCTTGGACACGAGTTTGAAGAAAACAACAATACCATTGTTGAAAAACAGTTAATCCACTATTCAATGGAGAAAGAACATGAGAAAATCGACAAAATATTGGACCCCTATTTCCACAAAGAAAAAAACTTCCGATTTAGCGGACGCCTAGACATTTTGTCCAAGAACACAATATGGGAACTAAAATGTACGAGTAAAATATCACAAGAACATCAATTACAAGTAGTTATTTACGCGTGGTTATGGAATATATTGTATCCCGACAGTCCAAGAAATGTCTATTTATTGAATATTCGTACAGGTGAAAAACAGGTATTGAAACACGATCCGTTTCAATTCACACAAATAGTGGTTTCATTATTAATGAACAAATACGAAGATTATAAGACCTTGAACGACGATGAATTCGCAGAAAAATGCATGACTACAATAGAAAAATATAAGGATACATTATAATGGAAGGGTATAATTTTTATATGATAACTTTAGATCGATGTCAAGAACGAAGGAATAAAATGTATGAACTATACGATAAAGATTATTTAAAAGTAGTAGATGCATACGATGGTGACAAACTAAATACTTATACTGATATTGTATTACCGAATAAAAGACGATTATTAAAACCGGGCGAATATGGATGCTCACTTTCACACATAAAGGCAATTAAACAGGCGTTTGATAATGGAGATCATGGAGCATTTATTATTGAAGATGATATGCATAATATATATTCACATTTATGGGATAAATCGTTGAAAGACGTTATTGACAATAGTCCCGATAAAACAGAATGTATCGTATTTTACACGAGTAATCCGGCAATTATCAAGAAATTTGGTCAAAAACCAAAACAAGATTATATGCTGTGTAAATGGACATGGTCAACGGGATGTTATTTTATAAACAGAGGTGGAATGAAACGAATATTAAAGAAATATGTGAAAGATGGTAAAATTGACTTGTCGCATGCGGAAAGACGTTTGGACATTGTCGCGGACGGCGATTTATTATATAAACAAATGCGATCTTACTTTTATACGAAACCAACCTTTATTGATTGTTGTGAAGAATCTATTATACATCCGAATCACATCAAGTTACATAAAAAAAATCATAGTTACGTCGTAGAATATTTCAAAAAAAAACAAAATAAACATAACAGTGAATCTATAGTAAGACAATGAGTGTAGATAGTAATGATCCTTGGCAAACATGGACAGACTCTTATGCTGATCGTTGTAAAGAGGTTGAAGACTCACTCCATGATATTTTACTGCAAAACGAGTCCGAACCGTCTTTTACAAAAAAATACATGTTTATGGGAATATGCATAGGAGTGACAGTTATTATTATAATAGGAGTAGTCATATTATTTATTATTTAAGTGTGACTCTTACAGGTTGTCGTGTTGTTTAGTGGTTTGCGTTGGCAATGACGACCGCTACGAGTAACTGTTCCGCATACATATTCATAACTTTGTCCAACACGCTTTTTGTTAGCATTCCATGCTTTACTTGCTTCGTCGAAATCAATACGAATATCGTGAGCACCATGAATATGTTCAATGTCTTGAGAAAATTCATTGCTAATTACATCGCGAATACGTGACTGAAGTCGAGTATTGTAATTTGGGGTAGAATCCAAAATCTGTTGTTGAGAACGTGTGAAATAAGAGGTCATTGTTCAATAAATGATTTATCAGAATGACTATTGAAAATAGTAAGAATCAATTTTATGTAAAAATCGTTTTTTCCATATCTATATAGATATTATTATGGGTGCCAAACAATCAAGAAATAATTATAATGAAGAAGAATCGAAATATAAACCTAGTTCAAATGAGAATAAAGCACCTACAGAAATAATAAATTTAGAAGAAGTGTATGATAGTTTAGAAGATTATAAAGAGGTAATCAACAATGTGTATAGTTTAAATAAATTATTGGATGATTATTCTGAAGAAATCGAGGAACAAATAGCTGAACACGATGATAACGCAATTAATAGTGTATTATGTTCAACATTACATGAAGAATATGATCGAACAAACGAAAAGTATTGTGAGATTATTGAGTTGGCACGAAATAAAAACGAAGTAGGTAGTTGTCGCACATTATTTAGTTGCAAGCATTATGAAGAAATCGATGGTTTATCAATCATGAATATTAAAACTGCGAATGTTTCTGAACAAATAGACCAATTGTCTTATACAAGTATTGCGAAACTGCTTGAAAATAGGGTAATTAATATGTCACATAAAATTCCAAAATACGGAAAGGTGTATGTTCATTGTGGGTTTGATATATGGACAAAAGGTATTCGATTATACTTTAATCTTGTACGAAAACATCCAATCATAGAGAATAAGTGGATAATGATCTCATCGGGCGTGAATGTTGATAATTATGTCAGCACACCTATTACGAACTATAAATCATTTTCCTATGAATATCGATTATTAATGCAGAATATTACTCAAGTTATGAATTCCAATTTATATTTACAGATCATAGAAGATGCTGCCGAGGAAGCTACACGAATGGCAGAAGACGCATTATCTACTTCGGAAGAAAAAACGGCAATGTATAATTTTGCACAAAAGGTGTATAACAACGCACCACATGATCAAAACGCGTTTAATAAATTACAAGAAGCAAAATTAGAGGCGCAAAATGCGTCTAGAATGGCATCAACTTCAGTAACAAGTGCGAAAGCTGCTCAATATTCATTAACCGAAGCAGAGGCATCCACCGCAACCAAAACAACTACATGGGAATATGGACAGGAAGATAATTATGAAAACTTGCGGTGTATTTTTTCAGGCATTCATCCTCAGTGGAATGGTATGTTCATTCGAGATTGTGAAATACATGGAAATAGATATAGTATTCCAGAAGTCACCTTTAATGTTATGGCAGATATTGAACAACATTACCCTTTCTTGTTTCATAATCAAACATTATTAACTACTTATATGAGTGACCACGGGCACCATATTGCTATTGTGAAAATTATTAAACATGGTGAAGATGTTCATTTTCAAATGAAAGAAACGCATCTGGAAAGCATGTTCAGAGGACCATTGAATCGTGAAACAGAACAGCAGACGAATGAGAATCAACCACGAAGTCATATATTCATGGATCCAAGTACTTATTATATTGGAATTGGTACGAACGAGCGTGTAGTGAAATATGCAGATGAATACGCTACAACCAAACCACATAATATACAGCATGTTGTTGTAAAATCTCAAACGTATCCGAACATGGTGAATAGTCGTATTGCTGAGAATTTTCGACATATGAATTCGCGCAACAAAAATTACTATTTTTTCGATCAATTCAGTTCGGCAACTATGCGACGTGAAAGTAATCTATATTCGTTTTTAGAAATGGCAGATCATGCTGACGACGCGAGTGAAATAGAAGGTCGGGATCAGAAATATGGAACCGATATCTCATTTGAATTGACCGATAAAAATAAAAAAACAACCGAAATTGGAAATATTGGTATGGTAATTGACAAAATAGATGACAATGGTGATGTATTTGGTGGATTATCTATAAAGACTAGACCCAATTTAATAGAAATGAATGGAAAGAAAATAACCAAACCGGGGGATACGATTATGTATGTATCGAGTAATGGACTATTACATATATCGGGAATAATGTTAGGAAGTAAATTGTTACATGTAGAGAAAAATGATGATGATGAAGAACAATTATTTTGGGGTGAAAATATCATTGCGTAGGTTAGTTTATATTTTAGTAAAATAATAAAACCTAATTATATTACAGATGAGTGGTAATATAATTAGCATTTCTCCTACACTTCAAAGCAAAATGTACATGGAGGAGTTACAAAAGCAAGGGAAAAAAGTTTATAATTTCGGTCTTGGACAAAATTCTGTAAAACAACCAGAATTATATATTGATTTGGTGAAAAAATATGCACACAAAAAAGAATACACGTCCAGTCAAGGAATTCCCGAATTGAACAAAACATTAAAATCGATGTATGATACCGAGAACATGTCTTATGAAATCTTAGTTGGCAATGGATTAAAAGAATTGTTGTTCATTGTTCAGTCAGCATTTAAAGGAAAAATCATTCATGTGACGCCTTCGTGGGTAAGTTACAAAGAGCATATTGATCTACTAGAACGAAATGATGATTTGATTGAAATAAAAACAACCATTGACACCAAATTTCGTGTTGATTTGGACATCTTGGACAAAACGCTCCAAGACATTGGAGCGGGACCGAAAATGATTTTGTTGAACTACCCAAATAATCCAACTGGTATATGTTATAGTAACCAAGAGTTAGAATCCATGGCAAAAATATTGAAAAAACACAATTGTGTGGTATTTGGTGACGAGATATATTTGAATTTATCGTATAATCCGAAACAACGGTCGCTTTCTTATTACATTCCCGAATTAGTGATTCGTGGATCGTCTGTGTCAAAAGATTTGGCATGTGGTGGGTATCGAGTTGGATGGTGTGCGTTTCCCAAGACATTGGATACATTGTTTGCAAAATGCTGTAATTATGCGTCTCGTGTGTATTCATGTGCTGCGGTTCCGATCCAATATGCTACTGCCGATTTATTAGAAAACAAGGAATTATGTCGTTCTTATGCCGACAAAACAAAAGAACTTTTTTCGCATATTATTAAAGAACTTATGCCTTTCTTGGACAACACAAAATTAAAGCATCCCGGAATAGAAGCATCATGGTATGTGTACTTAGATTTTCATTCCTATAAAGAGGGGTTAAAAAAGATAGGCGTCCAAGATAGCATTCAGTTGTCTCATTATTTGATGGTAAATCATCATATTTTGACGGTGGCTGCCCAACATTTCGGGGACAATAGTTTATCATTGCGTTTTTCATTGGTCGATTTCGAATTTGATTTGGAAAAGGGAGACATAAAAGATGTAAATACCGAGAATATGAAAGAAGGATTCCAAGAATTGGTTCGTTTCTTGGACTCTTTATAGACAAATACGAATATCTTAGATAAAAAGTGCGTCTAATTCGGGTATAGATCCCTCATCGAATTTACCCAAACATTTCACTTTTGTAATAGTTATGTGTTTTTCTTCTTTCATAGCAAATTCCCTATTTCGGTCGGTAATTCGTAAAGTATAAGATAAATAAACTACATGTTCATTAATTTTGTTAATGATGATGTTTAAAAACATTCCGGTAAAACTAGTAATGAAATATTGAAGATCTAATGAACCATTTGTAAGCAACATTTGATCCATTGTTTGAATTAAACGGAATTTGGTATCTTTATATTGAATGTTTTTAATTGTTTTGGTCATTTTCAAACAATCATTCGAATATTTTTCCAATTGTTTATCCGAAAATGGAATAGGTAAATTGTTATTGGTATTCAAATGTATATATTTCAACAAATAATGACAAACGCAATCCGACAAACGTCGAATAGGAGATGTAAAATGACTATATTCAGGGGCACCTACCAAGTCGTGGGGTTTAACGGTGGAAATATATTCTGCTTTTATACCATTTGTGATAATTTCGTTTAATAATTCTTGTCCCGTGATGTCAGAATATACATGATCCAACCATCCTTTGGCATTACAACTGCGAAATAGTCCGGCACCATCGAAATTAATTTTCAAATATTCACCAATAAATGTATTGGCAAATATGGCATATTCAGCAATCATTTGTTTCATTTTAATTTCAGTTTTTGTATCAGAATATAAATACATTGTTTGAGTATTACGTCGTGGAAAGGCAATAGACACTTCATTCAAGATTGTCCCTTTTGTTTTTCCACTTCGAATATTGTACAACGCGTTACTAATGTGTAAAGCGTGTTGTAAGGTTTCGTTTTCATTCACATATGTTCCTGCTTTTTCATAACTAAGAGCATTTTTCTCATGTACTTTGATTTTTGTAAATAAGATTTTAACTACACCCATGGGTTCATATGTTATTTGATGAACTTCAGACAATATTGTAATTGCCAATTTTATATTTCCGTATTTATTTACCATTAAACTAGATTTTTCCATAATTTCATGTGGAATCATATGAATTGGAGGACTAAAAGATGGATATTTTGTAACCACTCGGTTTTCAATGTCCTGCCATAAAGACGATTCGATATTAATATGTTCAGTTGGATCCGCAATATGGATTGCTAAGAACATTTTATTATGTTCTTCAAAAATACAAAAGGCATCGTCAGCATCTTCGCACCCATCCGGATCGATACTATAGGTTTCGTGCATGGTCATATCTACACGTTTGTCTACATTATATATATGAGGTAATATGTTGGACTGTAATAATTCTTGATCATAAATAGAATCTCTTTTATTTCCATAAAGAGGTTCGATTATTTTGCTATAGGTGTCATCATAGAAACTCATTTTACTACTATTGATAAATATTTTTATATTATATTACAAATAAAGGTGTTATATAATATTTCTTGGACTTTTATAAAAATGTAAGTTGATATTTTATGGATTTGGAACTTTTTAAAAAGTTCCAAAATGACCTATACAGAAAATTTCAAAATAACGAAAATGATAAAATTTGTGATTAGAGCATAATGGTTTGATTTTATAAATTAAAAATTTGGTTGTGACCATAAAAATTTTATAAATATTTACCGAAATGAAATGTATGCCCCTTTTTGTTGTAAAAATATACAGTGACAATTACAACATTACAACAAAAAATGTCAATATGCGAAATATTTATATGGATATTATAATGAAAGCGTTAATCATGTAGTTAATATGGAATATTTATAATAAAATAACAATGGTGTAAATATATATGACAATTTACAACAATTTACAACAATTTACAACAATTTACAACAAAACTGTATTTGTTATATTTGTTTCTTGGACTTTTATAAAATTGTAAGTTGGTATTTCATAGATTTGGAACTTTTTAAAAGTTCCAAAATGACTATATAGAAAACTTTTTCATTTACGAAAATGATAAAATTTGTAATTACAGCATAATGGTTTGGTTTTACAAATTAAAATTTTGGTTGTGACGATAAAAAAAATATAAGTATTTTATATAGAAAAGGATTTAAGGGATTTTTTTGTATCCAAAATAGATACTAATGGATACAAAAAAATCCCTAAAAATCCCCCAAATATTTTCATGCGAGTGTTGTAACTATACATCGAGTAACCGAAAAGACTATAATAAACATTTATCTACACTGAAACACAATCGGATACTAAATGAATACAATAATGATACTGAAAAATCCCCACCTAAGTATCAGTGCTCGTGTGGTAAAATATATAAGTATAAGAGTGGGTTATATAAGCACCAAAAGATATGTAAAAATCCCGAAAAATCCTCACAACAAAATCAAGATAGTGTAATAGAAGACTTAGCAAGAGAAAATCGAGAAATGAAATCAATGTTCATGATGATGTTAGAAAAATATCAAGAAACGCAATTGGAAAATATGAAAATGAATGAAACAACATTAAAAGTAATGAAAGACAATCAAGAAATGGTAAATAAATTCATTGAAGCAATTCCACAATGTGGAAATATAAACAATACATATATTGAAAAGCAAACATTGAACTTTTATTTAACAAATACGTGTAAAAACGCAGAATCAATACATGATTTCACAGATAGATATGTAAAACGTTGTGTCGAATTCTTTGAAAACAATTATCGTGAAGTGGCATACAACCAAATCAGTCTTGCGTCCAATGTATATGACCTGTTTTTCAAATGTCTTACTGAAAACCCTCAAAATATGAACTTTGTACAAACAACTGATGTTAAAAACGGTGTTTTGTATGTAAAAGAAAAGAAAAAGGACGAAAATTGGCAATTACAAGGTGAAGCAGAGTTTATAAAATATATAGACGGGTTTGAAAAGGCGGGATTAAATATAAGTCATGCAATTAACAAAGCATTTCATCCATTACAACAAGAATTCAATCAGCGATTGATCCAAGAATGTGGTGCTGAACCTAAAGAAGACGATTATACAAGTGAAGACGGGTACGAAAAGGATTTGAACATGTATAAAGAGAAGGTGGGTGAATACAAGTGTAATTTATTAACCCAAGTATTTGACACTGCTCGGTTATTTGACAATAATACGCGACGGACAGAGATATTGTCCAAGACCAAACGTATAAAGGAGTAATATTACAAACGATTTTATTTGTAATATTATGTGATTCATAATAAAAGTATTTGTATTTTGTAATATAACATAATATTTTACACCAATTTCATAAACAAAATGCTGACAACGCTACTCATAGCAAATATAATAATATCCGTGTTACATTCTATCAAACATATACCACAATGTATGCATATGATAGAAAATGAAACGGCAGATGGTCTCTCCATGCGGTATATACAAGGAGAACTGTGTTTAAATATGCTTTCAACAATGACAACCTTGAAATTATTTGTAACTTTACATAATTCGCTATATTTATTACCGGTTTTACTAGAGAAATCGTTCGCGTTTTGTATGATTATAGTTATGTTTCATTTGAAAAATAAATATTCGATCAATGACGATGATGATGAATATGGTGATTGGCACAGTGTGGAAAGTGACTATTCAAGTGACGATGATTGGCACAGTGTGGAAAGTGAATATTCTTAAGCATTTTCCTCACTTACAACAGAATTAGATAATTGTTGATGTTTCTTTTTACATCCTCTTTTATGGGCAGACAGACTTTGTTTATTCGAACCTGTAAAAGCGTTACACATATCACATGTAAAACTTCTTTCTTGGACATATGCATATTTAGTATCCAAATATTTGTCCAATGCCGGAAGTTTCAATGAATCAATTTGTGAATTCATTCTTTTTTGGAAATCCTTCAAAGTCATTTGAAGTGTTTCGCGTTGAGTTATAAAGGTTTGATACTCTTGGTTAATATCGTCCAAGACCTCCTTTGTAATGTTATTCGTTTCATTTGTATTTAGTTCTTGGACTTTATTTGAAAGATAGTCAATGATGTCGAATGCGATCCGAAGTTTATCAGGAGAATATTCGCAATGTTGGACATAAACAAGAATGTTGCCTTTGTGAATGTCGATATGATAATTATTTTTGAAAGTAATACCCGAATATTGTGATACAAATATACCATTCATGTTTTGCGTATCAATATCTCGAATGAATTTGGCAATTTCTTCCTTATTTACATTATGATTATACTCTTTTGTCTCGACAAGGACAGATGATTTGTCCATTCGCTTTACAATAAAGTCACCGGATGCCTTCGTACCAGTGGTGTCTTGGACTTCAGCTGAAGGGAATAGTTCATTTAATACCGAACACAAATTACTTTCACCGTATTTACCCTTGTTTGATGACATATTATACTTATTTAGGAACTGATTTAGTTCGTCAAACACTGATTTTTGTGCGGTCAATGATGATGTAGATAGGTCTTTCACAGAATTAATGTTAGACGTTAGACGTTCTTCACTTGCTGATACATATGAAAACATGGGTTGTTGAATTGTTTGTACCATTGTGTTATACTTTCCTTCAAATGAGTCCAAGAAATTCTTCATAAAGTGTTCTCCATTGCTAGATTTTGCGATATTTGTCGTGTCTTCACTGATCTGTTTATGAAGTTCTGACATCTGTAATTGTAAAAATTCGCGAATACGGGTATGTTCGGAATTGCTCGTTCTTGGAATAATATCATTGAGAAGGATAGTGGTTTTGTCCAAGAGAAACGCGTTACTTTTTTCTACAATAGTTGATAGTTTTTCATGGGTTGTCATATTTGAAGAATTGTTTAATGATCGAACTTCATCAATATACTCTGATTTAATAGTCTGTAGTTGAGTATTCATTGTTTGAAGTGTTTGTTCATTTATCTTGGACATTGAATCGGTAATAGTAGAAACATTCGATTTAATATCCTTTATCTCATTTTGTGTAGTTGCCATATAAGAAAGTATTTGTGAATTAATATTCGAATCCAAATCATTCGTCACATGATTAAACATAGAGTCCAAGAAATCAATTAGAAGCAAATTTGCCTTCTCAAAATCGATACTTGGGTGATCTCTATAAAAACTAACGATTTTTGCGTGTTTTGTTTTTAACTCTTTTTCAGAATTGTCCATTTTTGTATAAATATATATAATATAGTCCTCTTTATGCCATTTAAACTTAAATTAATATTTACTAAGTTATTGATTAAGTTTAATAAGAACCTAATAAGAACTTAATAAACCTAAATAGGTTATTAAAAACTTAAATTGTATGAATTTCTTCTAAATATATGAAAAATTTTATTGAAAAAATTCATTCAAAATAAAAACAACAAAATTGTTCAACAAAAATGTTCAACAAAAAACAACAAAAAATATACAACAAAAAG
>ENA-UZWU01017889-UZWU01017889.1-metagenome-genome-assembly--contig:-Day-4--1m-contig-17889_pt1 | contig 17707 bp, 17 predicted proteins | sample MGYA00260345_ERZ794905 | MGnify/ENA metagenome assembly ERZ794905
GCTGAAAAAGCCGTGGATTGGGAAGAAATTAAAAAAGAATTACCTCCGGGAACCCCAAAACCAGACGCGAGCCAATTGGCACCCGCATCACTGGTTTTTATGCCTACAGACAAGCCTGTATCTCTGCGGGATGTAAGCCAGTGGTGGCAATGGCGACAAGGCGCCAATTGGAGACATCCTGAAGGACCAGGCAGTTCTATAGTTGGAAAAGAAAACCATCCTGTCGTGCATGTGAGTTGGTTTGATGCGGTTGCTTATTGCGAATGGGCAGGCAAACGACTCCCTACAGAAGCCGAGTGGGAATATGCCAGTAGAGGCGGACTCAAAGATGCAGTCTATGCTTGGGGCAATGAAGACTTACGCTCTGGAAAACCCAAAGCCAATACGTGGGAAGGCGCTTTTCCTTACAGAAACGATAAGAGTGATGGTTTTTATTTTACAGCTCCCGTACAAAGCTATCAGGCAAACGGCTACGGGCTGTTCGACATGGCAGGCAATGTTTGGGAGTGGTGCGCTGACTTGTACCACGAGGACTACTATAAAACCTTAGCTAACAAAACCACCCACAACCCACAAGGACCTGAGACAAGCTATGACTCCAATGAGCCTTATGCATTAAAGCGCGTTAGTAGAGGCGGAAGTTTTTTATGTCACGACAGCTATTGTAGCGGATATCGTAACAGCATGCGGATGAAAACCACGCCGGATACGGGAAGTATGCATACTGGATTTAGAACTGTGGTATCTGCGCTTTGATTCTTTTATCTCCTTTTTTTGAAGAGTTTAGCTATTTATAATAGGTTTTTCTAATTCTAAGGATATATTAAAAACCGTATAATAATCGATTTTAATACGGTTTCAGCGTTTCTAATACGATTTACCACGATTTACACTATTTCTGGCCGGTCTGTTTGATCGATTTTGGAATATTATTTTATAAAATAATCTTTATTTTCTACAATAATTTTTGCGCGATTAATGTCGTTATTTATAGAACAAAAAAAGGCACGCATTAGCGTACTTTTTTCAATAACCATTAGAGCTGTAATCAATTTATTCTTCCTCGGGATTTCTACTTCTTTGAATAATGTATAGTATAACACCTACTGCCAAGACTGAAATAGCTCCAAGTGCAAAATAGACCATAGCATAATTCGGTTTTGAACTTTCGCTATGAATCTCATTATCCTTAATTATACCCATAATCTTAGCCTGTTGGGTTGATGTTCTTAAACGATCTATCCCCTCAAGGTTAAATTGCTTCATCTTTTCTATTTAAATAAATATTAATTCCTGTTTATTGTTAATTGTAAATAGAATGTCATACACTCGAGATACCATCATTTTTACACCATTATCATCAATTATAGCTTCATCCTTGTGAAGGTGCCCAAATTCGACACCATGACTCTCTAAGGTTTGACAACATATAGGTCCAAGATCTTTTTGTTTTAATTTTAAAAGTATATGGTAGTTATGCCGCATTAGCTTGTCCCATTCAAAAATATGCCCATATGTTTGCTGACGCCTCAGATAATTTGCTCTATTCTTACAGCTATCATTGCAGTACCTTCTCTTTGCACTTTTTTTGGATATTATATCCTTATTACATTCTGGGTTTTTACACGTCATATCTTTTAATTAAGGTTAATATACAGCAAAAGTAATTAATTTTATTTCAAAGTATTGCATTTTATTGTTATTTTATTTACATTTGTGTAAAGTTAGTATATGAGCAGCGATTTAGATTTTAAAAAAGACTTGTTAGGACAGCGTTTTACACTGCCTAAATATTTTGGCATTAGCCCTCGTATGGTGACTTATTGGAAAACCAAAGAAGTGCTTCCTTTTTTTGATGCTGGCAAAAAAGGTAAAATGAATGTGCCTCAGGCCTTATGGCTATGTCTAGTTCACGAGCTTAGTGCATTTGGCATCAACACCACAAAACTTGCTGAGCTTGCTAAAATGGTTTGGTTGGAACCTCGCGAGAAAGGGTATTTTAAATCCAAGCTTGAAAAGCATATTGCTTTTTTAAAAAAGCAAAAGGTTCATGATGCGACTTTAGTGGGATATGAGTCAATTTTAAAGGATTCTCTTCGTCTTAATTTTTTTGGCATGGAGATAAACCCATTTAGCGATGCTGTTATTGACAGCATTTTAATGGATAAAAAGCCGATGTCGTTTTATTACTTTCCTAAAACAGGTGAGTATCATATAAGAGATGGTAATAANNTTTATTGAGCAAATAGTCTCTGTTGAGTTTCAAAGGGTGAAAAAAGATATTGCATACCTCAGTCAAATAGAAAATCAAATTCGAGAGATCATTATGTTTAAGTCTCCAAAGTACATTGAGCTACTTATAGACAATGATAACATTAAACCGCTTATTATTCGGGAAGACCATAAAAAAGCTCAGCAGCTAGCTGATTTCTTTTTAAACAACAAACTCCCCAAAACAGCAAGGCTACTCATTGAGCCAAGAGCGCAAGACAATTACAAACTAACCATCCTAACCAAATAGTATAAGCAATTTTGTATCACCACATCGGTCCCTGCTGTGTCAGCCTGATCAATACAGCGTAAGGGGTGGCCCGCCGCCAACTTGCCACACAGGGCGATGCAAATTGAAAAAGCAACACATATTTTAAATCGAAATAGAAAAGAAAAACTTACAACTAAGCAAGTAGAAGAAATTAAAGCGTTTTTAGAAAACTATTCTAAAATCATAATACATAACATGCTAAACGAAAACTAAATGAAAAATGTCATTTTATATGTTCGGGTTTCCACAGACGAACAAGCAGACAAAGGGTTTTCACTAAGAGACCAGGAAGAAAAATTACTTAAATATTGTAATGACAATAGGTTAAATATTGTTGAGATTTTTAGAGAAGATTATTCTGCAAAAACGTTCAACAGGCCTGAGATGAAAAAGCTCATTAGCTATTGCAGAAAAAATCACAAAGACATTGACGAGCTATTGTTTGTAAAATGGGATCGGTTTTCAAGAAACACAGCAGAGTCTTACAACAAAATTAATCTTTTCCAAGGACTGGGAATCAATGTAAATGCAATCACTCAGCCTTTGGATATGTCCATCCCTGAGCAAGGGATCTTATTGGCTGTATACCTATCAGCTCCCGAGGTTGAAAATCTAAGACGTTCCCAAAATGTGATTGCAGGAACAAGACGAGCAATGAAAGAGGGGCGTTATGTAAGCTATCCACCAAAGGGCTATTCAATGGGTAGAGATGCGTCTAAAAAGCCTGTCTTAGTTCCTAACAATGATGCAGATTACATACGTGACGCGTTTGAACTAATGTCCTCAGGGATTTATAACCTTAAAGAAGTATTTAGCAAACTCAAAAAGAAAGGATTTAAATCAAGCTCTTCTGCATTTTCAAGAACAATGCGTAATCCTTTGTACTGTGGCAAAGTATATATCAAAGCATACAAAGACGAAAGACAACAATACGTTGATGGAATTCATGAACCCTTAGTAACAAAAGATACTTTTGATAAGGTTCAAGAAATTTTAGATGGACGTAAAAGGCAAAAAGGGAAGTCTCACAAAAAAGTAAATCCAAACTTCCCGCTTCGTGGATTTGTGATGTGTCCAAAATGTAATAAGCCGCTTTCGGCGAGTACCTCAAAAGGACGCAACAAACCCTACTCCTATTACCACTGCTTTTCTCCATGTGATATTCGCATTAGAAAAGATGATGTTCACTCATGGTTTAATCATTTTTTAAAATCCATATCGCTAGACCAAAATGCATATGAATTACTCATTGAACTTATCAAAGAGGAATTTGTAAAAATTGATAAGGAAAGTGGAATCGGACCGAAGCATTATGAGAAGCTAAATAACTTGGAAGAAAAGCTAGTTAAAATCCAAGACTTATTCATTGATGGTGATCTTTCAAAAGAAGAATATCAAAAAGCCAAAATGAGGTGCCAAAACCTTATTGATGAGCTAAGAGAAAAAGAAAAACAGTTGGAGAAAAAACAGGAAGTTTTTCAGTTGTACAAAAACGGTCTTAAAGGACTTGAAAGTATTGAAAATCAATACATTAAAAGTGATTTAGACAATAAAAGAAAGCTAATTGGTTCGATATTTCCTGAAAATTTTCAATTTGAAAATAAAAAAGTTCGAACCGCTGATATTAACCCCATTTTGCACAAAATAGCCCGTTTCAACAGAGTAAATCAAAAAAATAAAAAAAGGGATAAATCTAAAAAAGAAGATTTATCCCGTTGTGTACTCGAGGCGGGACTTGAACCCGCACGAACATTACTGCTCATTGGATTTTAAGTCCAACGTGTCTACCAATTCCACCACTCGAGCTAAACATAAAAAAAGAGCGAAAGACGGGATTTGAACCCGCGACCCTCACCTTGGCAAGGTGATGCTCTACCCCTGAGCTACTTTCGCAATTGGAACGCAAATGTAAGAAAATCTATGTTTTCTCAGCAAAACTATTTGCCTAGTTTTCGTTTAAGGTCGTTGAGCTGCATTAATGCCTCAACTGGCGTCAGTTCATCAATGTTTAAAGCCAATATTTGTTTGCGTACATCTTCAAGCAACGGATCATCTAGCTGAAACATGCTTAGCTGTAAGGGTTCTTCACCCGTTTCAGCAGCATGACGAGAGGCTTCTAATTGCTGTAACATCTGTTTGGAGCGCTCCAAAATCCACTTGGGCATACCCGCCATTTTGGCGACGTGAATACCAAAGCTATGTGCGCTACCGCCAGGAACCAACTTGCGCAAAAACAAGACATCATCGGTTGTTTCTTGCACCGACACATTGTAGTTCTTAATACGATCAAATTGTGATGACATTTCATTTAGCTCGTGATAATGCGTGGCAAAAAGTGTTTTGGGATGAGTGGGATGCTCGTGTACAAACTCCGCCAATGCCCAAGCAATCGAAATACCGTCGTAGGTGCTGGTGCCGCGGCCAATTTCGTCAAGCAATATCAAGCTGCGTTCTGAAATATTGTTCATAATGGCTGCCGTCTCATGCATTTCTACCATAAAAGTAGACTCCCCTTTGGAAATATTATCACTGGCACCCACGCGTGTAAAGAGTTTGTCTACAATACCCAAGCGCACCTCCGCAGCAGGCACATAACTTCCCATTTGTGCCATCAATACGATAAGTGCTGTTTGTCTCAAAATAGCCGACTTACCCGACATGTTAGGACCCGTAATCATAATGATTTGCTGGGTGTCGTTATCGAGATATACATCGTTTGGAATATAAGGACTCTCGTGTGGCGACTGCTGCTCAATAACAGGGTGTCTGCCTTGAATAATCTCCAGCGAAGCATTGGAAACAAACTCAGGACGACAGTAGTTTTCTTTGGTAGCCAAGGTGGTGAATCCGTGTAAAACGTCCAGCTGTGCAATACCCCGTGCTGTGTTTTGAAACGATTGGATGTGAGGAGCCAAATAGGCTATCAGCTCGTGGAAAAGCTGCTGTTCCAAAACAGCGATACGCTCCTCAGCACCTAAAATCTTGGTTTCATAGGTTTTTAGTTCGTCTGTGATATAACGCTCCGCATTGACCAAGGTTTGCTTGCGTATCCATTCTTCAGGTACCTTGTCTTTATGTAGGTTGCGCACCTCGATATAATAACCAAATACGTTGTTAAAGGCAATCTTGAGCGAAGGAATACCCGTACGCTCCGTTTCACGCGCCAACATGGCATCCAACGTATCGCGCCCGCCTTGTGCTAATGCCCGTAATTCATCTAATTCAGCAGACACAGCCGCAGCAATGGTTTGCCCTTTCCCCATTTGTGCAGGAGCTTCCGTGGCAAGCCAAGTGGCCACATGGTCTGTAATAGGTTGGCTGTCGTCAATGGTCGCCAATAGAGGCGCCACAGGATCAGCATCGGACAATAGCCCAATGATGGTAGTAGTTTGCATCAATGCGTGACGCAGTGCATTGACTTCTCTTGGATTAATGCGTCCCGTAGCTACTTTGGCAGCCAGTCTTTCTATGTCGGTGACTTGCTTTAGGCAAGACAACACCTGTTGGTGAAGCCCTTGCTGCTCCATAAAAAAGGCAACCACATCCAATCGCTTTTCAATGATAGCTACATCCGTTACGGGGGCTGTAATCCAGCGACGCAACAAGCGGCCGCCCATGGCCGTAACCGTATGATCTACCACCTCCAAAAGCGTTATTGCTTCAGGAGCATTGGGTGATATAAGCTCTAAATTTCTTACCGTGAAGCGATCCATCCAAACCTGCAGTTGTGGATTGTGGTGTTTGAGTTGCACCAAATGACCTAGCTTGGCGTGTTCGGTTTCGGACAAATAATGAAGTACAACACCTGTGGCAATCATGCCCATATCTGCGCCGTCAAAACCAAAGCCCTTGAGGGTTTTGACCCCGAAGTGTTGCATCAGCTTTTCAGCAGTGTATTCGGTTTGAAAAACCCAGTCTTCCAACACAAAAAAGGGAAGGCTATCGCCCAGTAATGCTGCAATGACCTTACGCTGTGGTTTGGAAACCAATAATTCCTTTACTTCAAGCTGTTGCAACAGTGCACTGATTTCAGACAGCGCACCTTGCGCCCACTGAAATTCTCCCGTCGAAATATCCAAATAAGCAAAACCCAAGACGTTGTTTTGCAAATGGAGCGCCCCTAAAAAGTTATTGCTTTTCGCTTCCAATACGCCGTCGGTCAGGGTTACTCCAGGTGTTACCAGTTCGGTGACGCCACGTTTCACAATTTTTTTGGTGAGCTTGGGATCTTCCAGTTGATCGCAAATGGCGACACGCTGTCCAGCACGTACGAGCTTAGGCAAGTAAGTATGTAACGAGTGATGGGGAAAACCTGCCAATTCGGTTTCAGATGTGCTGCCAGCGCCACGCTTGGTCAATAGGATACCTAAAATACGGGATGCCTTAACAGCGTCTTGTCCAAAGGTCTCATAAAAATCGCCCACGCGAAAAAGAAGCAGTGCATCGGGATACTTCGCCTTGATTTGATTGTACTGCTTCATCAAAGGCGTTTCTTTTGTTTTTTTCTTGGCGGACAAAGCGAGATATTAGTTATGGCTAATTTACATTTTTTAGCCAAACACAATCCTTACCTTTGACATATGCGAAAATGGACCATGGAAGAGCTCAACAGGTTGAGCCCAACAGCTTTTAAAGCAGCCACCAAAACAAATATTGTATTGGTGCTCGACAACATCAGAAGCCGCAATAATGTTGGGGCTATTTTCCGTACTGCCGATGCCTTTCGTATTGCTGAGATTGTACTCTGTGGTATCACGCCAACCCCTCCACATAAAGACATTCACAAAACCGCATTAGGCGCTACTGAAAGTGTCGACTGGCGACAAGAAAACACTGCTGCTGAAGTGGTCACTAAACTTCGTGAGGCTGGTGCTGATTGCTATGCAGTTGAGCAAGTCAAAGGTGCGAAGTTTTTAGACCAAGTAACTGCTGTACCAAAGCAAACCTTGGTATTGGTAATTGGCAACGAAGTTCAAGGGGTTTCCCAAGAAGTCATTGATGCTTGTGGTGCGGCGATTGAGATTCCGCAATTGGGAACCAAACACTCTTTAAATGTGGCTACCTCTGCCGGCGTGGTATTGTGGCATTTCTTTACACAACTTCGGCCAACTGCGCATTGATACTGCGCAATAATTGAACCAAATCTTCAGGGTTTAGTACAAAATCCAAAGCTGTAACATCAACCGATACCACTTGCATACGCTGTTGTAAAAATGGCAGGTGTTGATCGTATCCCTTGGCCAATTTTCCCAAATAATCTGTTCCAATATTTTGCTCATAGCTCCTTCCCCGTTTTTTAATATTAGCCTTGGCGCGTTCGGGTGTTTGGCGAAGGTAAATGCAAAGGCTGGGTTGGTTGGCACTCTTTGACATCAGTTCATACAATTGATGAAAAAGGGGATATTCGTCTTCGTTTAGGGTGTTTTGAGCAAATACCAGCGACTTGCTCATGTGGTAGTCGGCCACAACCCCTGACCGAAATAAATCCAACTGTTCAGACTCCTTATTAATTTGATTAAATCGATCGGCCAAGAAAGATAACTCCAGTGGAAAAGCATAGCGCTTTGGTTCTCTGTAGAACTTGGGTAAAAAGGGGTTTTCTGCAAATCGCTCTTCAATGGTTTTATAGCCTAGGTTTTGAGCCAATAGTTTTGTCAACGTTGTTTTTCCACAGCCAATAATCCCTTCCAAACAAATAAAGGTATGCGCGCTAAGTTTTGCATAAATGGGGTGTCGCAGTTTCATCTCGTGAATGCTAAGCGGCGTATTATCTTCACATGCATCGTGCAAGGCTTGTATGGATTTTTGGTCAACGGGATGTTGTTTGTGGGGTGCGATTTCACATAGGGGCTGCAATACAAATCGTCTTTGCGACATGGATGGATGCGGTAGTATGAGATTTGGTGTATCCAAAACAAAGTCGTCATAAAAAATCATGTCCAAATCCAAGGTTCGATTTTGATATCCCTGACCTTGAGAACGCGACCTCCCTTGTGACTGCTCTATATCAAGCAGCTTTTGCATAACCACGGCAGGGGTAAGTTCGGTGTCAATTGTGAAGCAAGCATTTAAAAAAGGGTTGCCCTCAAAACCAACTGCAGGGGTTTCCACTACTGAAGAAATGGTGCCAACATGCCCTATGGCTGTTGTGGCATCTAATCCGTGCTGCAAATACGCAAGGCGGTCGCCCATATTACTCCCTATGGATATGTAAGCAATTGACATATGACAAAAATGATGAAAAGAATTGGGAAACCTGTATCTTTGAAGACATACTATATAAATTATGAGTTTCTTTAAAAATCTTATCAGTTCAGCACTCGGCACCTTTATAGCATTTGGGCTCCTTTTTGTTTTTATGCTTGTCTTTTTTGCAGGTTCCGTTGCCCTTATGGGTGAAGAAGGCGATGCCGTCGAATTAGAAGAAAATACGGTTTTGGTGCTTGATATGGGGCTGCCTATACAAGACAGAGAGCCACAGACCTTTTCTTTTGCAAGTGCTTTGGAAATAGATCCAGAGGCCTATGGACTAAACACCATCATTCCTGCTATTGAAAACGCAGCAGAAGACGATCTTGTTGCGGGAATTAGCATTCAAAACATCTCGGCAATGGGCGGGATTTCAAACCTACATACCCTTAGAAAAGCCTTAACAGCCTTTAAAGAAAGTGGTAAATTTATTTATGCATATGGAGACTACTACACCCAATCCGATTATTATCTCGCATCTGTTGCAGACTCCATTTTTGTACACCCAGAAGGTGGTGTTGATTTTCGTGGTTTGAGTGCCGAAATTCTATACTTTAAGTCTGCTCAAGAAAAGTCAGGAATAAGCATGGAAGTTATTCGAAATGGTAAATACAAAAGTGCTGTTGAACCTTATCTAGATGACTATATGAGTAAGGAAAACCGCACCCAAATTCAGTCTTATATAGATGATATATGGGACACATTATTGGGTGATATTGCCACAAGCCGTGGTCTATCTGAAAAAGCACTCGACACACATGCAGATAACCTTGCCGGTGCAAATGCACAAAAAGCCATTTCCGCTTCACTTATCGACGGAACTGCCACAAGACGTAGCTATAAAGAAAAACTTGAGTCACAATTTGATGAGGACGAAATGGAAACGACCAACTTCGTTGATTATATGAGCATCGCAGGGCGCAGAAAAGGAAAAGGTGCCGACCGCATTGCTGTGTTATACGCTCAAGGTGAAATTATTTATGGCGAAGGTGGCGCTGAAATGATTGGCCAAGAAAAAATGATAAAAGCCCTTAAGAAGATAGGCAAAAAGAAAAACATAAAAGCTGTGGTACTGCGTGTAAACTCTCCGGGGGGAAGTGCTTTGGCTTCTGAACTTATTTGGGAGGAAATAGAATACCTAAGAGAAACCAAGAAGGTAGTGGTTTCTATGGGGAATGTGGCCGCTTCGGGAGGTTATTATATCGCTGCGAACGCTCACGAAATTGTTGCAGAACCCACAACCATTACAGGGTCTATTGGCGTTTGGGGGGTGTTGCCTAATGTCAACCGATTGTCAAAACGCTGGGGCATCAATGCAGAGCAAGTCACCACCAACAAACAAGCACTGCAATATTCGCCTTTTGAGCCGTTACCTAACAGCACAAGAAACGAAATCAAAGCCGGCATCAATCAAGTATACCAGACCTTTTTAACGCGTGTTGCCGATGGCCGAAACATGACAAAAGACGAGGTACACAAAATTGCACAAGGTCGCGTATGGTCAGGAGTTGAAGCTAAAGCCATCGGACTGGTAGATCACCTTGGTGGTCTTGACCTAGCCTTGGAGCGCGCAGCTGCACTAGCCGAAATTGAAGACTACAGGCTAACCACCTATCCTAAATTTGACGATGATTTGGACAGTCTTTTGGAAGGACTACTTGGAGGACCTTTTGGAAAAATAAAAAAACAATTGCCCCCTGAAATTTCCATTTGGATTCAGGGAGTAGAAGCCCTAAAAAATCCAGCAAATCAAATGCAAGCACGCCTACCCTACACATTAAATGTGAACTAGATGCATCGGCCTGCAGCGCGAAAGCTTTATTTGTATTTGGCCGCCTTGTTCATCACCTCATTGGTGGTGTCTAACCTGATTTTTCAGAAGTTCTTTTATTGGCGTCCTTTTGACTGGGAAGTGTTCGGGATGCCCATTTTTGAATTGTCTGTAGGCATACTACCCTATCCCATCACCTTTTTAATCACCGATATTATTTCTGAAATTTTTGGGAAGAAAAGTGCCAACCAAGTGGTGGTTGCTGGTATTTTTGCCTCCTTTTTTTCGATTGCGATTTTACTCTTGGCTGGGGTGGTGCCCGCCATTGAAAGCTCACCCATAGACGATGCTACTTTCCACAGCGTATTTGCGCTGTCACCATTGGCGGTATTGGCTTCCATGATCGCTTACCTATCGGCACAATTCGTGGACATACGCATCTATCACTACTGGAAAAACCTGACGAAAGGCAAGCATTTATGGCTGCGCAATAACTTCTCCACCTTTAGTTCTCAAATCATTGACTCCACAACGGTTATTTTACTCTTGTGTTCGTTTCAAGTACTGCCTTGGGAACTTTTTTGGGGCTTGGTTGTATCTAGTGTGATTTTTAAGGTTTTGGTTGCGGCCATCGACACGCCTTTTTTGTACTTATTCGTTTGGTTGATTCGCCGCCGTTTTGATCTTAATGTTGGCGAAGAAATTCATTTGGATTGATATGGAAGCAGTTCGCATTAACAAATACCTAAGTGAGATTGGCTTCTGCTCGCGGCGCGCAGCAGATAAGCTGATTGAGCAAGGGCGCATTACCGTAAATGGTACCCCCGTGAAAATGGGCATGAAAGTAACGGCGCAAGACAAAATAGCCGTAGACGGGGAAAGGGTCGGTAAAAAAACAGAAAAGCCCGTTTATATTGCCTTTAACAAGCCCGTTGGAATTGTTTGTACCACAGACACCAAGGTGGAGAAAGACAACATCATAGATTACATCAACTATCCAACTCGAATATTCCCCATCGGTCGATTGGACAAGCCCTCAGAAGGACTAATTTTTTTAACCAATGATGGTGATATCGTCAATAAGATTTTGCGTGCCCGCAACAACCACGAAAAGGAATATGTAGTAACGGTCAACAAGCCCATTACCAAACTCTTTATTGACAAAATGGGTAAAGGCATACCCATACTCGACACGATCACAAGGCCCTGTGTGGTCAAGCAAACACATGAACGTGAATTTCGCATCATACTCACTCAAGGGCTCAATCGGCAAATCAGACGTATGTGTGAATATTTGGACTACCGTGTGGTACGCCTTAAAAGAGTACGCATCATGAATGTAACCCTGGACGTTGGCAAAGGAAAATGGCGCGACCTGACCAATAAGGAGTTGGTGGAAATCAACCGATTGGTGGCGGAATCTAAAAAAACCTATGATGGTTAGCTAAATGAAAGGTCAACTACTTGCCCTTCATGTCCGCGTACATTCCAAACGGTATCGTCTTCAAAAATCCAATACTGCCCTTTAATACCCTTAAGTACTCCCGAATATTCAGGCGTTTTGACGAGGTTTAAGCTTTTTACTTTTTCTGGAAAACGCGCTACGGGAAAGTCAATAGAAATGGGTGGATCCTGTACCACATAGGGCTGTACTTCGGTTGGTAATTTGGATATACAAGCTGCGCGCTCTGCCACCAAATCCAAAGCCTCACCTTTGTTTTGTAACATGATACGCCAGTTGGTCTTATCGTTGAAATATGCTTTTAACGCTACCTCTGTTATACCCGCCAAATAGCGGTTGGGCACCTCCACAATAGGCAGGGCTTGGTGCGCTCCTTGGTCAATCCAGCGCGTGGGCACTTGGGTATCGCGTGTTACCCCCACTTTAAGCCCGCTGGAGACCGCAAAATAAACAATATGGGGTTGTAATTGTACCTTTTGCTCATAGGCCAAATCCCGATCTTCAATGCCTAAATGAGCTTTGCTAAGCTCGGGTTTCATAATCCATTCCCCAGCGCTTGGTGTTTCAAAAAAACAGGACTTACAAAAACCCTGACGGAAAATTTCTTTGGGCTGTGAGCAGTTAAGACACTGTGAACCCGTGCGTGTGATATGTACTTTTTTTTCTAGAAAACTATTGACATGAACGAAGGAATCTGCAAAGACCAAGTAGTAGTCTACGGGGCTTTTAAATTCCGTTTGCATTTTGGTCAGTACGCCTTGAAACATAATTTGTATTTTCGTTCAGCAATATACCCAAAATGGCAATACCACTACTCCATACTGTTGTTTCATGGCTGCTCAAAAAACGGGTGCATGATATTGAGCTTTTTATCAAATATCCCAACGAAGTACAGCGTGATGAACTGATAAACTTACTCCAAACTGCTAAAAAAACAGAAGTAGGCAAGCAATATGGTTTTGCTGATATCCAACAGTACGAAGACTTTGCCGAACGTGTTCCTGTGCGCACCTATGAAGAAATAGCGCCCATGATTGAACGCTCTAGACGAGGAGAGCAAAATATATTTTGGCCCACTCCTATCAAATGGTACGCCAAATCGAGTGGTACGACCAATGCCAAAAGCAAGTTTATTCCCATCTCAAATGAATCCCTTGAAGACTGTCATTTTAAGGGGGGTAAAGACATGTTGAGCCTCTATTTTAAAAACAACGAACAGTCAAGTGTTTTTCAGGGGAAAGCATTGCGACTAGGGGGTAGCAAAGAAATTTATGAAGAAAACAATTCCTATTTTGGGGATTTGTCGGCCATTATGATTGATAACCTGCCGCTTTGGGCAGAAATGGTAAGTGCACCAAGCCAAAAGATTTCGCTTATGTCGGAATGGGAAACCAAGATGAAAGCCATCGTAGAAGAAACCTTAAGAGAAGATATTCGCAGTATGGCAGGCGTGCCTTCGTGGATGCTGGTGCTATTGCAAAAGGTGTTGGCAGAAACGGGACGGGAAAGTATTTTGGACGTGTGGCCCAATATGGAAGTCTATTTCCACGGTGGAGTAAACTTTATGCCTTACAAGGAACAGTACAAAGCCCTTATGCCAAGTGATGCCATACACTATGTAGAACTATACAATGCCTCGGAAGGATTTTTTGGGGTGCAGGACCAACTCCACTCCGACGAGCTACTGCTGATGCTTGATTATGGGATTTTCTATGAATTTATAGACATGAAAACTTATGGCACTAAAAACGAAAAAGTAATACCACTCTCTGCTGTAGAGGTTGGCACCCAATATGCGGTGATTATCTCAACCAATGCTGGGCTTTGGCGCTATCATATTGGCGATACCATTCGCTTTACCTCCATTGCACCTTATCGCTTTAAAATAACGGGTAGAACCAAACACTTTATCAATGTATTTGGGGAAGAGTTGGTGATTGAAAACGCCAACAAAGCTTTAGAGCTTGTATGCCAACATCACCATGTGCAACTGGTAGATTATACCGCCGCACCTATTTTTATGGAAGGTTCTGAAAAGGGTGGGCACGAGTGGCTGATAGAATTTAAGACCCCACCCAAAGACGCTACTACCTTCGCTGAAGATTTGGACAAGCAGTTGCAAGCCTTAAACTCGGACTACGAAGCCAAACGCTATAAAAACATGACGCTGATGCCACTGAAACTGCATGTGGCAAAACCCAAAACCTTTTATAAATGGTTGAAGCAAAAAGGGAAAATTGGCGGGCAGCATAAGGTGCCACGCCTATCCAACACCCGCGAATATTTGGATGAGTTGTTGGGGGAGGTTTAGTCAGGTGTTTTAGAGCGGTTTTCTAACAAGACAACGGCATATCCGTGGCGTGTTTTGATGTAAGAGAAGTCTAAGTAACTTTTTGTTAAGAAGCCGCCTTAAGCTGATTGAGTTGCACAACGCTCAATTTATTTTCGGCATAACGCTTGGTAATCTTCAGCTCGGTGGTATTGGTGCTGGGAAGTTCATACATGGCATCGGTGAGGATGGCCTCACACAAGGAACGTAGTCCTCTTGCGCCCAAGGCATACTGCACGGCTTGCTCCACGATAAAGTCCAAAGCTGTTGGCGTAAAGGTCAACGCAACCCCATCCAAATCAAAGAGATGCTGGTACTGCTTTACCAATGCATTTTTAGGTGCGGTTAATATCTCACGCAGTGCTTTTTCGTCTAAAGGATTCATATGCGTAAGCACCGGTAAGCGTCCGATAATTTCAGGGATAAGCCCAAAATCCTTAAGGTCTGAGGGTGTAATATGCGCCAACAAATCGTCTTCAGTAACCGATTTGCGTTTGGCAGCAGTACTGTAGCCCACCGCCTGCATGTTCATGCGTTTGGCAATGTGGCGTTCAACACCATCAAATGCACCTCCTGCAATAAACAATATGTGCTCGGTATTGATTTCGACAAACTTCTGATCAGGATGTTTACGACCGCCTTTGGGTGGTACATTTACCACAGTGCCTTCCAAAAGTTTAAGCAAGGCTTGTTGTACACCCTCTCCAGAAACATCACGTGTGATGGAAGGGTTGTCGCTTTTACGGGCAATTTTATCAATCTCATCGATGAAGACAATACCACGCTCCGCTTTTTGCTGATCATAATCGGCAGCTTGCAATAATCGTGTTAATATACTTTCTACATCTTCACCCACATAGCCTGCTTCCGTCAAAACCGTTGCATCTACTATGGCAATAGGTACTTGCAGCATCTTGGCAATGGTCTTGGCCAATAGTGTTTTGCCGGTACCTGTACGACCTGCAATAATGATATTGCTTTTTTCAATTTCTACGTCATTTTCAACGTTTTGATTGAGTCGCTTGTAATGGTTGTATACCGCAACGGAAAGCACTTTTTTGGCTTGCTCCTGTCCAATGACATAGTCGTCCAAAAAGGCTTTAATCTGCATGGGTTTTTTAAGTAAAAACTCGGCAGTGCTGGGGGTGTTTTCGGTATGCGTGGTTTCTTCTTGAATGATGCCAACCGCTTGGTCAACACAGCGTTCACATATGTGTGCATTTAGCCCAGCAACCAAGAGTTTGGTTTCGGCTTTTTTACGTCCACAAAAAGAACAATTCAATTCTTCCACAATCTAGTTTCTAGTCAATACTTCATCAATCATGCCATATTCTTTGGCTTCTAGCGCCTTCATCCAGTAATCACGATCAGAGTCATCATAGACCTTGTCGTAAGGCTGGTTGCTGTGCTTGGCAATGATTTCGTATAATTCTTTTTTAAGCTTTAGAATCTCACGAGCTGTAATTTCGATATCAGATGCTTGTCCTTGTGCTCCGCCTAATGGCTGGTGAATCATCACACGCGAGTGTGGTAAGCCAGAACGTTTTCCGTCTTGACCAGCACAAAGCAATACAGCCGCCATTGAGGCTGCAATGCCCGTACAAATGGTAGCCACGTCTGGGTTGATAAACTGCATGGTGTCATAGATACCCAATCCGGCATAGACACTTCCTCCTGGGGAGTTGATATAAATCTGGATGTCTTTGGTCTTATCGGTGCTTTCCAAAAACAACAACTGCGCTTGAATGATATTTGCAACGCTATCGTTGATGCCAGTTCCAAGGAAAATAATCCGATCCATCATCAAACGTGAAAACACATCCATTTGGGCCACATTCAACTGACGCTCCTCAATGATATAAGGTGTGAGGCTGCTGACCAATTCATCGTAATACATGGAGTTTATCCCGTGATGCTTGGTAGCGTACTTTTTAAATTCTTTTCCGTAATCCATATCCTAAAGTTCTAAGTTAAATATAGCGATTATTTTTTGTACGCTTCTTTGATAAAGTCATCGTAAGATAATTTTTTGACTTTGATGTTTCCTTTTTCTAAAAACAACTGTCTCATTTTCTCACTCATCACCTGATCAGAGATGCGCTTTACCTCTTCTTGATTGCCCAAAATACGTCCTGTAATCTCAGTAAGTTCTTCTTCCTGAATATCTGTACGGCCATATTGCACCATTTGCTTTTTAATCAAATCTTTGGCAAATGCTTCCACTTCTTCTCTAGTGATTTGAAGGTCGTGCTCTTGCATGAGTTTTGATTCGATTAATTGGTAGCGTAAACCACGCTCCGACTTGGTGTATTCTGCTTCAGCTTCTTCTGCCGTTATTGGATTTTCACCTGCTGTTTGCATCCATTTCTTTAAGAAAGCGTCTGGAAGCGAAAACTTGGTGTTGTCAATCAAATGTTCTGTCATGTCATTGATAAACTTTTGATTGGCTTGCGTTTCAAAATGACCCATAGCATCCGCTTTGAGTTTTTCTTTACAGTCTGTTGCAGACTTCACAGCGTCTTTGCCAAACACCTTGTCAAAAAATTCTTGGTCTAAATCGGCCAATGTACGGTTGTTGCGCTCTTGTAGTGTAAGTGAAAGTGTTACCGCTTTTTCTGGAAGGGTTTCCATCACACGACGTAGAATATGCTCTTCTTTAAACAAGCCTTTGGTAGAAAATGCAATCACCTCACCAATAGTAGCGTTTTTAAAGGCGGTAAGTGCTTTTTTGCTTTTTAGCTCACTAGCCGTAAAAGTGGCACTTTTTTGATCGGTACCTCCTTCATAAGAAACGCCTACAGTCAATTCTGTATCTGCAGTTACTTCGTCAGTTGGAACAATGGCACCATACTGTTTTTGCAGGCGTTCCAATTGTTCATTAACAAACTTTTCGTCTGCTTGAATTTCATATCTAGCAACTGCTCTGCGATTAGGAAGTTTTACCTGCACGTCTGGCGTCAAGCCCAATTCAAAATCAAAAGAAAAGGAAGTAGCATTCCAATCAATATTGTCTACAGGAACGGGAAGTGGATTCCCCAAAATAGAAATCTTTTCTTCGTTGAGGAAGTCATTCAGTGAAGATTGTAGCATCTTGTTCACCTCATCAACCATAACAGCCTGACCGTATTGTTTTTTAATGACGCCCATGGGCACATTCCCTTTTCTAAATCCGGGAATATCGGCACGCTTTCGGTAGTCATTTAAAACTTGCTCTACTTTAGGAGCAACGTCTTCTTGGTTAATGTCAACGGTAATCACTGCATTGAGTGCGTCTATATCTTTTCGCGTTACATTCATCTTTTTCATTTAATAGCTGGCAAAAGTAGGCTATTTTTAAGCAAGGTCAAAGTAATG
>ENA-UZWU01005458-UZWU01005458.1-metagenome-genome-assembly--contig:-Day-4--1m-contig-5458_pt1 | contig 17694 bp, 13 predicted proteins | sample MGYA00260345_ERZ794905 | MGnify/ENA metagenome assembly ERZ794905
TACTTTGATTTTAAAAATTTTTAAAGGGTTAGATTTAGTAACGCCAATGATCGATGGAGTGCTATTGCTGGCGCTGAAATCAAAGCGATAAAATACCGTTAAAGGATGATCCGGTCAACCTTAATATAGTATTTCTATACTAAAATATTGGTCAATCTTAATTTAGATTGATGAAATCGGTTCAATAGAATGCCAACCACAAACTATAGATTATTAGTTAAGGAACCTAGGGGAAATGATAACTCGGCAGATTATTTTTTAAACGTCTCGAGACCACCAAGAATAAACTGCACTGCAAAATCGATAGTTTGCTGGCGATCTTTTGTAGAGAGACGCTTTCGGATTGGTTTGTTCATATAGAAAGGATACGGGTGTTTTACTGATCTGTCAGATTGCTTAAGTTGTTCTTTTATCATTGACGAGCGGCTTAGTTGATAGTGCTTTCAGCATCTTGGTAATGGCATTTTGGACCACGCCACTATAGGCAGCTCATAAATTTCACTCCTCCAGAGATACGGCTATGACTATTGGGTGTCGTCATGTTGGTTCTCACTATAGAGTTATTATATGAAAATTATAATTAATGTTGATATTTCCAGGCTTTGACACTATTGTATTTTCGAGGTCAAAATCGCTGAACGGTCACAGCGTGTCGGCAATTCAAGTATGACTTGATCGGCAAGTCCTGCAAACTCAAACCCCAAAGTATGTATTGGGAGATGCACTTGCAATAGGTATGGTTAGACCTCAGGGCGGATCCATCCCTATTTAACAGCGGGCTTGCTTGCCGCCAATCTATTGCAGGCCCTAGCTCAAACAATGTATATAGCGCTTAAAAACAATAAAAAGATTGGGACAACATTTGAAAAAAATATCAAATTTAATTAAGCAGATAATCCTCTTCAGTGGTATTTTTCTGTCACTGATAGCAGCTAATATTGTGGCCAGTGAAGCGCTAGTTGAGGTCAATGCCCTCAACTATGTGCGTGCCAAAACCGCTATTCAATTCGATAAATACTTGGCTAGGGCCGGTGGAAAACTGAATATGTTTGCCCATGGACGTCAGGTTGTCGGCGTTGATGCCCGCAGCAGCAAACGCCTAAATCGCGACACCCTTTACAGCGTTGCCATAGTCGATATTAGTGAGGGCGCCAGCATTGACTTGCCCGACATGGGTGCTCGCTATATGTCTGTGCAAGTGGTAAATCAAGATGGCTACACCAATAATATATTCCATAGTGCTGGCCGCCACGAACTCAACTTAAAAGAATTTCATACGCCCTATGTGTGGCTATTGGTGAGAACCCTAGTGGTTGACTCTGTGCCCGGTGATTTGGAAGCTGCGCAAAAACTTCAAGATCAAATCTCGATTGTCAGTGCTTCGGCCAAAACCTATTCCCATCCACAATATGATCCAGTGACCCTGGCTGCAACTACCGACCTGCTGGCAGCTTTAGGTAAGGATATTAGCGACAACTCAAAAGCAGCGGGAACCAAAGAGCAGGTCGATCCCATCAAGCAGCTATTGCTGAGCGCCTATGGCTTTGGAACGCTTCCTGAGACTGAGTCACTGCTGCTTACCGTTGAACCCAACCTGCCTAGCGATAAAGCCTACAGGCTCAACGTAAAAGATGTTCCTGTAGACAGCTTCTGGTCTCTCGCCATGTATAACAAAGAGGGTTATTTTGAGAAAAATAGCAATAACGCCTATGGTTTTAGCGATAGAAACGCAGAGAAAAATCCCGACGGGTCAATCACCCTGCACTTTGGTGGTGACCCCAGCAGCATCAATTACATCCCCATCACCGCGGGCTGGAACTATGTAGTAAGAATGTACCGACCAAGAGCTGAATTACTCAATGGCACTTGGACCTTCCCCCACGTTACCGAGATAAAGTAATACTGTGAACATAATCAGAGGCAACATTAGTAACATGACCAAGCCAATAGCAAAATCGTTTATTTTAATCCTCACGTTTTTACTCGCCGGATGCGGCGACTCAACTATCAAAAAAGTGGCGCCTGGGGATATCTTTGTTACCGAACTAATGCCTGAGTCATCAGCCAGCGAGCCGCAGTGGTTAGAGCTCTATAACAGGGCCGAAGCCTCGATTAACCTCCAAGGCTGCCAAATCACTAATACTCAGGGCCAGGTATTTACTATTACTGATAACCTGGTTTTGGAATCTCAGCACTATGCCGTTATTTCCAATCAAAACTCCGGAGCTGACTTCACCTATCAGTCTGATGTATTTGAGTTACCCCCAGCCGGCGGCATAAGCCTGGCCTGTAATGATAGCGTTATTGATAAAATGACTTACCAAATTGGCTCGCCAACCATTGCAGCAACAGCCAGATCTTGGCAATTAATACCGGATACAGATAGCAACCAAACCCAGAGTGCCGAGGCAAATGATAGGGTAGAAAATTGGTGTTATACCATTTTGATCGAAGATTACATGATTGGAGATCGGCGATTTGCGACGCCAGGAAGAGCCAACACTGTCTGCGAATCGGTTATGCCCTATGTAAGTTATAACGATCAAGAGTCAGTGTTGATAGAGGGCGTTGATTTGACTGCAACGCTAAAGGTTGCAGAGGCAGAATTTGCCCGCAAGTTATCCACATCAGAGTTACCAATATGGGCGATTAGAGATCAAGTGGTTACACCTGAAATCGCCGCTAAAATCGCCCAGCTGTACTTCGATAATATCGAGATGCTCTACACTACAGAGCCACTTACTATCATCGACTGGAACCATGCGGTGTGGCATTTTTCATGGGCAATTTCTAACCTCTACCGCAATGGTGATACCGCAGTCAAAGCCGCATTACAGCTGGCTTATGAAGATGCAATTACCCGACCGGAAACTCTTGAGCGCTACAACCATATTGCGATTCACCATATCCGAAATGATATTGTGGTGATGGGCGATATTCACACGCCGGCTCATAATCGTATGCAGCAGCTTGTTGTGGCGCCAGGCAATCCAGCATACCTGCAAAGCTTTGCAGAGTACGAGGAAAACAAAAGAAGTGAATTTACGCTTAAAACGATTCATATTGTGTACCAGGCAAAGACTTTTTTTGAAGGTTTGTTCTGAGGATCTTTTTTTAAAGGTTTGATCAATCGATGCCTCCTCACCGCGCTCGAGGCTATAAGTTAGAGCCCTGTTTTTTGGTTTGCCGCCACATTAACGCCTAATGTCTCACCTCATTTCACAACAGCGTTTTTAAGAAAATGCCAAAGTTGACTCACATGGGTTTAAAAGTTAGCCTTAGTCTTATTTATATAATCGTCAATAAGGCTTGATCATCTTTTGTGCTTCGAATTTGATGGTTAAAAGGCGATTAATGTTTCAATTATCACTAGGGTTATTGCTGTTTAACAACAAATATAAGGGATTTAATTGATGAAATACCTAATACGGTTTATTAGCGGTCTTGTTTTGGTTTTGGTAATTGTTGCAGGAGCGGCCTACGCCTATCTGGCGCCTGAAGCTAAGCCAGCCCCTGTAGCGTCCGATAACACTCTGATTAATTTAGACACTGGTGATATTGTTGGCTATCAAAATAGTCTTGGGGTGTCGATATGGCGAGGTGTACCCTTCGCTCAACCACCGGTTGGTGATTTGCGCTGGCGCGCTCCGCGACCTCCGGAGTCCTGGCAACAGCCACGGCAGATGTTAGAGGCTGGACCAGATTGTGCTAATCAAGCTAACAACACGTCAGCGGAAAAAAACCTTATCAACGGTAGCGAAGACTGCCTGTACCTCAATGTCTTTGCTCCCGCAAACGCCAAAGATCTACCGGTGATGTTTTGGATTCATGGAGGCGCTAACAACGGAGGTACAAGTAATCACCCAATGCTGGATGGTTCTCAACTGGCATCTCAATTTGATGTGGTGGTGGTAAGTATTAACTACCGCTTGTCGGCTTTTGGCTGGCTGTCCCACCCTGCCCTTCGAGCCAATGCCGAATTGCCTGAGGATCACTCCAGTAACTTTGGCACACTGGACCAGATTGCTGGACTAAAATGGGTACAGCGAAACATTACCCAATTTGGCGGCGACGCCAACAGAGTCACTATTTTTGGCGAATCTGCCGGTGGCTGGAATGTTATGGCACTTATGGCCTCTCCTCTGGCTAAGGACCTATTTCATGGCGCTATTGTTCAGAGTGGTGGCTTGGATATCGAGCCTATCACTAGGGCTGAAAACTTTAAAGAGGATGGGGGCCACGAACACAGTTCCCGCGAGTTTATCAATCAATTACTGATAGCTGAGAACAGAACCACAAACAGAGAGGATGCAAAGAAATTACAGAGCAGTATGACGGCTCAAGACCTTGGCAATTATTTGCGCAGCAAAACCACGGCTGAGATATATAAAGCCTTCCGCAGTGAGACTGGCGGCAAGGTGTTTGAAAATTTGGACCTTATTGGCGACGGTATCGTTTTACCTCAGGCCGTTGCTTCAGAGGAACTCTTTGCCGATCCTGCCAATTACAACGCAGTACCGGTAATACTTGGTACCAACCGCGATGAGATGAAGTTGTTTTTAAGCTTCAGTCCCGATCAGGTAGACAGCTTTATGGGTATACCCATCGCCATCAAAGACAGTGGGCGCTATCAGGCATTTAGCAGCTATGCCAGCGATCAGTGGAAAATCAAAGCGGTCGACCAATTGGCTACAGTGATGCGTCAGGGGCAAGGAGATAACGTTTTTGCCTATCGTTTCGATGCGGATGATCTGCGTGACTTTGGTTTTCTCAGTCTGCAAGAGCTGATGGGTGCAGCTCATGCCTTTGAGATACCCTATGTGTTTGGAAACTTTGGTTCGATGATGAGTAATATTATCCATCCGGAGTCCGCTCGAGCAGCGAGAAATGCTCTATCACAGAGCATGATGTCCTACTGGGCGTCATTTGCTCATTATGGTGAGCCTGCCACGGGATATCATGGAAAACAGGTTGAATGGGGCACTTGGAGCAATAACGACGAGCAAAAGCGAGTAATAATCTTTGATACATCCATAGATAGCGGGATTCGCATGTCTCCAGTGAAGTTAAAGATGCAAGATCTAAAAGAACGGTTTTTTAGCGAGACTCGCTTCAACGACCACGAAGAATATTGCCAGGTTTATAAGCTTTTATTTACCAACGCCGACTTTGTTCAGGCCGAGTATGACAACCTAGGCAACAGAGGCTGTTCTGGATTCGATTCTTAGTGGGTAGTTGGGGCCTCTTATTCCATAGAGCCAATAAACCTACTTGTAGAAAAAAGCCCCGGAGATTTATGCTCCGGGGCTTTTTAAATGGCACCGAGTATTAGCCTTTAAACGCTATGCTTCACAGTGAACTTAGCAACGCGCCCCAAATGGGGAATGGGTGCGGGCACCGCAGACAATAAAGTGCATGACGCCAGGGGCCTTCGCATCTATAAGATTCATAATAGTGACCGATACTTAAGTGTCACCGCTAGGCAGCGTCTAGGTATAGTGATCATCATAGGTCAAGAACTCCTCAACCTCGCTCGGGTTATCAACACCACGCAAACCACCAAGGTCGGCGCCAGCATCAGACTTAACCTCATATGCTTAAATGTGCCGCGCATACACCCGGAAGAAATGATTGTCTTTTAGCACAGACAGAGAGGCATTTGATCGCAGTTTTGGCAGGCCCTCAACAGTAAAAGGTGCTCCTTACGCCAAAGTGCAGAGCTGCGACCCTGGTATCCAAGATGTAGTGAGCCTGCAAACCACAAGCTCTACATTACCGCCATTGCTCAATTGAGTAATAATCTTAACTAGAGCACCGGTAGTAGGACCAATCACCTTGCCTGCATCAGCCGACCCAGCAGTCTCTTGTTGAAACGGATCCATCAACGGATTTATTCTCTGCCATGCCAGCGACCGGTATCACCGCTAAAATCAGTAGCCCCTGTGACCACAAAAGCCGTGCTTAAATTATAGTTTTTATATTTAAAAACATTGTTATTATTTCTCCACCAAATAGTTATAAAAGTAAAGTTAGAACCAGATTTTCGATAATAAGTCCTATTATTTTTAAACGTACCTAATAAGTCCTTTTTATATCAGTGTTAAACATCGGTATGCCTAATGACGTGCTATGGCGGGTTGCAGTCAAAGTTATCCCTCGCGTTTAGACGCGTTGAGTGTGGCAATTTGCTTGCTCGATGGTGAGGGAAAAGACGCACTAAAACAGCATAATAATTATTCAGCGTCAGTATCTGGAGCAACAAATCTGGGGATAGGTCAATGAACCTAATGTAATGGCCACACTCGAAAGCAGACATTAGACAAAAAAAAGAGGCCAAGAATAATCTTGGCCTCCCTGAGAGGAAGTAAGTTTATATTTAGTACTGTAATCTCAGTGTTACACCATAAGTACGTGGGTCACCAGGGTAGGCATTAAAACTACCTGCCTGTATCACAGAGTTGAAGAGGCCGTCGGTATATTCTTCATCCGTTATGTTTTTTCCCCATAAAGTAACGGTCCAGAGCCCTTCAGTATCGCGTATCCCTATCGTGGCATTGGCAGTGGTATAGCTATCTTGGTCAGCAATTGGGTTTCGCTCGCTAGTCACATTGCGTGAGCCGCGATATCTAGCTGCAAGATTGGCAAATCCCTCAACGGCGCCAAAGCTTTTAACGTAATTGATGGATGAGCTTAAGGTCAAATCAGGCACACCGGATAACGGCGTCCCGCTTAGGTCTTGGACGCGCGGCAGTGATGGCGAGCCAGCGGGTTGAACGATCTGAGGTCCGCCAACATAACTTGTATATTCGTGATCTAGATACGAGCCTGCAAGTGAGAGAAACAAGTTTGATGTGGGTGCATAAAGCGCGTCAAACTCGAGACCATCAATCTGAATCTCACCGGCGTTGGTTAAAACAAAGGTGGTGCCGTTGAACGCGTTCGATTGAAAGTCACGTAAGCGCTGCGAGAAGGCGGCAACGTTAAGCTGTAAGTTATTATCTAATGCGCGAATTTTAGCCCCCACTTCCCATGCGTCAGCAAGTTCCTTATCAAAATCTGCGCCACCAGATCCGGCACCGACATTAAATCCACCTGCTTTATAGCCCCGCTTACCGCTGGCATATAGACTCACATCATCACTGTACTTATAAGAGATAATGAACTCACCAGTAGGCTCCTGTTCGCTGCGTTTTTCGTAAAAGTCCGACACCGGCCTAAATAGCTGTACGGCTCCTGCGTATACAGGGGCAAGGGCGCCAAGCGGGGTGGCGCCTGCTAGGGTTTGCACTAAGGGATCGGTAGCATCACTAAAATCAATGGCAGAATAGGGCGCATCAGTAGTGATTCGCGCATCAATTTCTTTATCTTCTGTGGTCCAGCGCGTTCCGACTGTGGCTGTTAACTTGTCATTAATGTGCCAGTCAAGCTTACCAAACANNCCAAACACAGAGTGGCTGGTTGTCAGAAGATTGAATTCGCTTGTTCTACCAGTACCGGATCCAATATAGGATCCAGTAGGAGCGCCCGCCAGGCTTTCAACAAGCGTTACGATACCCCCGATCCGACCATCAAAAAACGGGCGGGCGAAGGAACCTAAGCGATTATTCCCGCCGCTGTCTTGGTCAGCGTCGTAATAGTAATAGCCCATTAGCCAGTCGACTTTATTGTCACCGGTAGACTGTACTCTAAATTCTTGAGTGAACACCTGTCGGTCAAAGGTGTTTTGCAATACGCCACTCAGTTCGATGTCGATAAAATCAGCGTCAATATCATTGCTTTCCTCAAAATCTCGGAACGCTGTCAGAGAGGTAAAGGAATAGGACTCACGCTCCCAATCTAGTTGTGCTGAGTATCCGCTCTGCTCCTGATCGGTTTCCATGGCGCGGTCAAACTTGATTTTGCGCGCGTAAATGTCGTCCGGCAAGATCGTTGCGCCAAGGGCCGTAGTTTGGGCTGCATTGCCAGGATCGTTGTAGTAAAACGGCGCACCGCAACAATCTTCGTTAATGGATGAAGTATCAGCAATAAAACGTATGGTCAGCTCATCGCTGGGCTCTATCAGCAGTTGCCCACGCAAGGCGTAGCGATCCCTATCATTTACAGCATCTCTACCTTCCTGAATATTATCAATAAAACCGTCGCGGCTATTGCGGTTGCCGGAGACACGGTAAGAGACAGTGTCACTAATGGGGCCAGTAATGCTACCACGGGATATTAGGCTATTGTAATTGCCAACGGATTGCTCAAAATCAACACCAAACTCTCGCTGAGGTTTTTTGGTAACAATGGAGATAACGCCGGCGGGAGTATTTTTACCGTAAACCGAGCTCTGCGGTCCGCGCAGTATCTCTACCCGCTCAACAGCGATAAAATCATCAATAGCTGAGGCTGCTCGACTGCGGTATACACCATCGATAAACACCCCCACAGAAGGTTCTAATCCTGCATTATTGCCGGAGGTTCCTAACCCGCGAATAGCAAAGGTTTGCTGTGAAGAGCTCTGGTTTTGGGTAACACTAAGAGACGGCACCGCGAGCTCCATTTCTTGAATGTCGTCAAGACTTTTTTGTTTCAGAAGCTCCCCTGAAACTACAGATACAGCGACTGGGGTATCTTGCAAAGTCGCTGTTCGCTTTTGAGCGGTAACCAATATTTCGTCCAGCCCGCTATACTTTTCTTCCTGAGCTAGGCCGGTATTGGCGGCTAGTAATGCTGCGGAGAGCGCGCTAAAACGCACAATGTTATGCAATTTCATATTATTTCCCCAGTTGCTGTTTAATAGTTGTTTTTATTAGTTGTTTTTAATTGAGGTATAAGGAACGTTTTTGAGTCTTTTATTATTGTTAATGACTTAAAGTTATCGTTGTCGTATCCGAACTCCCATTTCGTCATACTAAGTATTATTGAAGTAATCGTCAATAGAACTCCAGCAGAATTAAAGTTCGACTCCAAAAAATTGCAGAAAACCCAAAAAACCCTGATATAAAGCCTTAATTGGGTCAGTTTATTGGCAATATCTGCAGCAATAATCGGCCAAGATCTAATCACATATCTCAATAAAGAAATTAAATCAGCTGGAATTGATAGTTTTATGGTAGATTTATAATTCTCTACTAATCATCGAGTCAATAGTTAATCCATATTGCGAGAAGCAATGCCTTTGGAAGCAGAATCCCTGGCCTGCAGCTATGGAAATTTTGGTCGAGCGGCCGCACTTTACGGTTTAGCCCCTGTGCAGATAGCATTGTTCTGGCCAGCGTCGACAGATAAACCACAAGCTTAGCTGGCATAGCCCCGAAACAGTTGCTAAGGTTGGGATTCGACATTCAATATTAGAGCCATGAACAAAACCGACACAGCAAAGAAAACCCGAACCCGGCTATCGCCAAAAGCCAGAAAAAGCATGATTCTGGACTGTGCGGCCAAACTTGTGGCAGACGAAGGTGTGTCTGCTGTGACTATGGAGCGCCTGGGCATGGAAGCGGGAATCAGCAAGGCGCTAGTTTACAACTACTTCCCCAGCGTCACAGTGCTTTTACAAACATTACTAACGCGCGAATATCGTCACCTGCGTAGAGTCCAGCTGGAAGTTGCTGAAAGCGCGGACACACTGGAGCAAATGGTCCGCCGGGTCACTAAGGTATATCTCTCCTACATCAGCGATCGCGGACTTATCATTGAGCGTCTATCTATGGAGCCCTCTGTGGCCAATAGTGGCGACCCCAACAAATATGGTCGAGATCCAGCGGTAAACTATCTCGCCGAAATACTCTCTGACAACTTCAATATAGATATCGAAGTCGCTAGGGCTACAGTAGACATCTCCTATGGCATGCCAACCGCTGCAGGGCAATATCTTATCCATCACGAGACCAGCCTACAGACAGTTGAAGATATTACTGTGGCCATGATTTTGGGCAGCTATCAGGCTATTCAGAAAAAATACGAGAGCTCTCTAAAAACCCTATTCAAGCGCCCTCGCAATAAAGCTATCTAAGCAGGTTAGTGGCAGCTTGATACAGCCTCCGGTACCGCCTCAATACTCACGCAGGCAGCATCAAAATGCTATTGACAAGAAACTCAATAAAATCCGAGGATTGAGGTCTTTGGAGCTATTACAAGCATAAAAGCTGTCTCGGCAATAACGACAAGAAAGCAAGTTGAGGACATGAAAAATGCGCCTGTTATCTTCGCACTGCCATTTTTGACAATCCCACTTAGCGGTGGTTAGCTAGCCGGTCAGGCATCCAACTTGCGCACCGAGAGGCGCGACTGGGGATCAATCGCCTGACGCAGAGAAAAGATATTGCCATCCAGATCTCGGCTGTAGACTTGCCAGAAACCATCCAGCTCAACAGGCTCGCTCACAAAATCCAACCCCAGCTCAGTCAGACGCCGGTACTCTGCCTGAATATCTGCAACCTCGATAGAGAACGAATAGCCCAGCGCAGTCACAGCGCGCTGGCCAGTAAATTCTGGTGTCTCTGGGCTGACATATTGCCAAATCTCGATCACCTTGGATGCTTGATTTAACTTAAACCAGCCACCAATCAAGTCGACATTATCTATATCTACTATATCGTCGAGTCTGGGATTGTCAGTGACATGGGCATATCTGTAGGGCTTAAACCCTAATACCATTTGATAGAACTCCATCAGCCCAACAATATCATGAGTCGCCAAACCCACCTGGGACATCCATAGATTATTTCCACCCAAATTCTGCTCGCTGCCGCCGTAACCTGCGCGCTCTAACAAATTACCATCAAGCTGCTCGAGCTCAATCATATTGCCATCGGGATCATAGGCATAACCGTAGGTGATGCCATAGCCGCCAAGATCAATGGGCTGATCACCGCGGGACAACGGGTCTATGCCCATGGCCACAAACTTGTCCCAGCCAGAGTCATAGCCAGGAGATTGAAAACAGGTATGAGTCATACCTGGCCCCTTAGGTGGCATATTGCGAACAGGGATACCCTGATTACCCTCGAACTGGGTTAACTCCAAGAGCATATTGGGACCCCTGAGAACGGCTATCTCATAGGCAATATTGTCCTGGCCAAATAACTTGCTGGCCTGTTCGTTAAGACTCACCGACTCTCGGCGCAACAACTCAAACTGAGTGGCTCCCTGGTAGAACGCCAACGCAGCATCCAGATCTCGTACCGACAGTCCAATATGATTTAACCCAATGACACTGGTGCTGGTATCGGCGACAGTTGCGGTTTTATCCACATCTATTGGGCTGGTCGGCTGCAAAACCAAATACAGGCCAATACCTATAGCGGCGATCAACAGTGCGGACTTGCTAACAAGGTTCATAAGGGCTTCCAAAACAGTTAAGGTTTAGTTGGGGAGAGAAAAAACCAACAGCATATTGCCTGGCATCTCAGCCCACTTATCATAGCCCGAGGTCACAAACACCTGACCATTAGCAATTACTGGGCCGTCAGCCTCGACCGACCCACCTTGACCCTTCAGGCCATTGACCGTTGAGAATTCTCTAAAGGTATTGTAAGTCCAGAGAGTATCGCCACTGCTGGCATCAAAGGCGCGCAGCCGACCATCCATGCCACCTGCAAATACCAAACCAGGGCTACTGCTTACCGCGGCAGAAATACCCTGAAAACAGGCAAACTTGATGCCTTCAGGACACAGAGATGGAAGAACGTTACGCCACAAAAACGCCCCTGTATCTGGATCCAGCGCATGCACTCCAGGGTATGGATCGCCTTGGTTATAGCGATTCTTAGTGGGAAGGTCAGATACCCCCACATAGAGGCGCTCACCATCGCTGCTCATACCCCAGTGCACACCACCCATAGTGCCACCACTACCTACTCTTTGGCGCCAGAGTATTTTGCCCTGCTGATCTGGATCCATAGCATAGGTGAGCCCAGATTTTTGCCCCACCAATAAGAGATCTCGGTTAGATTTTGAGGTCACCAAAATTGCTGAGGCGCCAATATCATAATCTGGCCCATCTTCCTCTGGGCAGTTGATCATTGTGAAGCCACAGGCGCCATTCCAGGCATCGTTGGCGGTCACCTGAGACACCCATTTCACCTCACCTGTTGTGGTGTCCATGGCTATTACCGCATCACTGGTTCCTGTGGCTGGCGAAGAGTAGTTTTGTCCGGTGGTGGCATAGACAAGATTGCGTTTGGTATCCAGCGTAGGGCCAGACCAAATAGGCGCTCCCGAGGGGCCAAAGCGATCCACACCAACGGCATTTTTACCCAGTCGTTCGGGTTTATCCGTGGTGTAGGTGCGCCAGGCAATACTGCCGTCCTCCAGGTTGAGCGCAACCAAGGCACCGCGGAAGGTACAGCAGGCATAGGTCGACTGAGCCGCAGGCACAACTTCTGACGATGATAGGGGCACATAGACTCTTTTATTGTCGGCAGTCACCGAACCGGTAACGCTCGCTAGAGGGTGGCTGTGAACCTTGGTTTTCCAAAGTAACGCACCGGTCTTTGCGTTTAGCGCATAGGCATTGGCCTTGTAGTCACCAAACAATAGCCTGGCTTCCCCAGCAGCCTGATTACCCGCATCGCCCTGCAGTTTAATGGCGCCGCGAACCTCATTCTCAGCCTGAAAGGTCCAACGAACGCAGCCAGTATCTGTATCCAAAGCGTACACAGTCCCATCCTGACTGCCTATATATGTCATACTTTCTGTCACCGTAGGCTGGGATCTCACCCTGCTGGCATCGGGGAAGGCGAAGGCCCATTTCAGCTCAAGGTCTGCAACAGTCTGTCTGTTTAATCTGGTTTCATTTGCCTGAAAGCGCTGGCTATTGAGCTCGCCACCCCAACCTGCCCACTGGGCACTGGCTGAAGAACTGGTTTTAGCCGGAGAGTCTGCAACGCAGAACACATCAGACAAATCAGCTGGTTTGTCTGATGCCATTTTCCCGGTTACATAATAGGCTACCTGCTGCATCTCGCTAGCCGATAGCGACAGTCCGGTGGTACTCATCACACCACTGGTGAGCGATTGAATAATATGCTCGGGCGGATAAAGCTTTAGCGCCTCCATTTGCGGCGCTTTGAGCATAGCGCCGGCATGACAGCTGACACATCTAGACTGATATAACTGCTTGCCAACGAGATAGTCCTCATTAGTAGCCTGAACTGCAGAGCTCTCCCCAGCCACCGGAGTCGCGCACAGGATCGCAGCATAGAGCCCGATCAGGATTTTGACCAAATTAATATTTGGAGGCATTGTTGAAGAGGCGTTACTGTGTTTGGAATTGATCATTTTTTTACTCGGATACCAGCACGAAAACGAGCCTAATACATTTTACGGTGTTTCGCTAAAATCGCTCAAAAGACGTTCCCTGAGAGGATACTCGTGAGCGCCGGATCAAGCTTAAATAATGCAGTTTGGTCTAGGTGCAGGTCAACGATATTGTGTTAGGACTCACGGGAGCCATCACCTGAATCAAATTACAGTGACAAGCCTATCGACCAGCAACTATTAATTACTTGGTCAATAACAATAGTTTAACCAAGCATAACCGTCAACCTAATACCCTTAATTTATAATAAATATTAATTACCTCCCAATAAACAAGATATATAAATGCAATTTAGCTGAAAATCTGCCTAAACTAGTTGCATTTACTGCATTCGTAGTTATTATTCAAATAGTTAATAAATACTAAGACCGGCGGTTGGCGCTTATGTGTCAGGCAAATTGCGAAGCATGACAAATACTGGCTGCCCATCGAAACTATCGAATCGCCCGCATCTAGAGGGTTGATCACCAGCATTCAAAGGGGATGTTTAATGTTTAATTTAGAAGGTCACGTAGCACTGGTCACAGGTGGAAATGGCGGAATCGGCCTGGCCTATGCTCGGGGACTTGTGAAGTCAGGCGCTGCCGTCGCTATCTGGGGTCGCAATACAGAAAAAAACGAGTCCGCGGTTAATGAGCTCAGGAGCCTGGGCGGCAATGTGCACGCTTTTGTCTGCGACGTGACCGATGAGGCTATGGTCAAGCAAGCCTTTACTGATACCCTGACTCAGTTTGGCAAAGTAGACTCCTGCTTTGCCAACGCCGGTGGTGGTGGCGAACCGGGCAGGCTACATGAAACAGACAGTGAAAACTGGAGTCGAGCTATGGATATGAACGTCACCAGCGTGGTGCACACTTTTCGCCCAGTTATCGCCCACTTAATAGAGCGCAAAGCGACAGGTAAGTTACTGGTAACCTCATCAATCGCTGCAGTGATGGGCATGGGCTTCCAGGCATCCTACTCAACTTCCAAGGCTGCAGTGGTGGGTTTGATCCGCGCACTGGCCGTGGAATTGGGCGCTAATGGCATTACCGCCAATGCAATTTTACCCGGCTATGTTGAATCAGATCTTACGGCAGCCGCACCCAAGGCCTTTAAAGAGGGCTCTAAAAGGCGTGTGGCTGGCGGCCGTCTGGGCACCAGTGAGGATATGGAAGGTATTGCAGTCTTTTTGGCGTCGCACCATAGTAACTATATGACAGGGCAAACTATCGCTATAGATGGCGGGCACAGTATCTTTCCGCTATGACCATCTTTCACATAATCGGCGTAGCGCTACTGTTGCTCTCGTCAGAACTATTGGCGGCCGAGATGGAATCAGTCGAAAGCCCATCCGCCAGATTTATTAACCACCAGATCAGTGACCCAGCGCTGCGGTTTTCTGATCACAGCATTGATGTTGATGGTCAGCGGCTGCACTATGTCAGCGCTGGCAGCGGCAAACTGATCCTGTTCTATCACGGCTTTCCCTCCTACTGGTATATGTGGAAAAACCAACTGCTAGACCTTGCCGCGGACTATCGAGTGGTGGCGGTAGACGGTCTGGGCGCAAATCTATCAGCCAAACCTAACGAGCTAGCGCCCTATCATGTCAGCGCCCTGTCACGTCAGCTGAATGTATTAGCTAAGACCCTGGCTGACGACCAAGGGTTTGTGCTGGTGGGTCATGACTGGGGCGGTGCCCTAGCCTGGTCCTATGCCCAACAGTATCCTCAGGGTCTGGATAAGCTAGTGGTATTAAATGCACCACCCACCAATTTGTTTCTTGAATTACTCCGCTCCAATCCAGATCAACGCAAGGCATCCACTTATATCCCTCGTTTAAAGGACGCTGCTCAGAACCAAACTGTAGACCAGAAATATGCCAACCAAATGGCCAGTTTTGCCTATGGCAGCATGGTCAATCGCGGCCTAATCTCAGCGTCAGAGGGTGAACTCTTCAAAACCGCACTAACTCGGCCCGGGGCTGTAGCCGGCGGCATCAAATGGTATCAGGCTAATATCCCTGAGCTCGACAAGATTGCAGATGCTGATTTCTGGCCTTCAACCAAAGCCAGCACAGAGGTAGAGAGTATGCTGATCTGGGGCGAGGACGATACTACCTTTGTCCCCGCCTTTATAGACCAGCTACCCAACTATGCAAAAGATCTACGGATCGAAGTCCTACCGGGCGTGAGGCATTGGCCTCCGCTGGAGGCTCCCGATAAAGTAAACCGCCTGATAAGAGAATTTGTTGAGGCACCTTGAGGACCTTATGGGCATTGGTACAGGACTGTGATTGATGAGTAACCATCGGGATAGACCAGAAATCAGCAACTTAACTTACTCGCATAAGCGACTGATGGGGCGGAAGAATGGCCAATACCAGTAAGGGGTCGCAGCCTTCCGTTGTCGGCAAAGTCACAAGCGGTACGACCGTCGCCGACGATCTCGACTTTGCTCGCGTTGTGCAGATTTTTTTACGTACCTGGCCTTTCATCAAGCCGCTGACCCGTCACCTAATCATCTTTGTTCTGTGCTCAGCGCTGGTTTTTATTTTGACCACCTTTCTTGGCTTCGTCATCACCGGGCTGGTGAATAGTGGCATCATCGGTGGTCAGCCGCTCGGGGTTCTGCATGCCCATATTTATGGTCTCGATCCGGCGGTGTTTGTCGAGGTGGAGGAACTATCCGCGAGCGCTCGGCGGCAGCTACCCCGACTCGCAATATGGTCCATGATTCCCCTGGTCGGATTGGCGCTTATCGCAGGTATGCTCCTCTACCAGTACAGCGTCTGGATTTTTCAGAGCATAAATCAGTTGATGCGTGTGCGCCTCATCGATCAGCTGCAGATGCAATCCCTGGCATTCCACAGCCAAACGCAAACGGGCGACGCGATCTACCGGATCTACCAAGACAGCGCCATGGTGACATCGATCATCCGATCGATTTTCCTGGATCCATTGATGTTCCTGGGGCGCTACCTCTTCGGCCTTGCGGTGGTGTCCGCATTCAACCCCTGGCTATCACTGATACTGGGCATCACATTAGTCCCCGTGCTGCTCCTTGGACGCTACTTCTCATCACCGCTGAGAGTTGCCTTCCGACGTGCCCGAGAACGCAACAGCCAACTGACCTCCTGGATACAGGAGAGCATGGTCGGCATCCGCGTCATTAAGGCCACTGGAAACGAAAGTCAGCGCGAATCTAAATTTAAACGGATGTCCGAAGACGCGTTTGCAGCGGCGTTTGAAGCCCGGGTCTTGCTGACGGTATTGGGTATCCTCGCATTCGTGGTCGCGGGTCTAGCGGTTATTACGACCCAATCCATCACCGCGCTCTACGCCAATGCGGAAGCGTCCACCTACGCACGGGATCTACTCCTCGGTTTCGGCTTTGCCGTATGGAACCTTGGTTCGTTCACCGCGGCGTCGACTCGCATCAACGACAGCCTGGGCTCGCTGGAATCGCTGATCACGATCTGGGGACGCGCCCAAGACATGGCTGTTGGACTCAACCGCGTATTCGAGATCCTTGATCTCGAACCGGAAATAATGGATGCCCCAAATGCCAGCGACCTCGACGATATTGGGGACGGCGTGACCTTTCAAAATGTAACGTTCGGCTACGACCGAATGCGCCCCGTCCTATCCAACGTCAACTTTACGTCGACCACGGGTCAGATCACAGCAATTGTAGGCCCCACGGGCACAGGTAAGTCGACCTTAATGTCCTTGTTGCTACGGCTTGCCGATCCCCAAACCGGCGCCATTACTGTGGGTGGTAAGGCAGTCAATGACGTCACGGTTGCGTCACTGCGCCGACAGGTTTCAATTGCCACGCAAGAGAACATCTTATTTACCGCTTCTGTGCTAGAAAATATTCGCTACGCAGTACCGGAAGCCGATCGGGACGCCGTGATCGCCGCCGCTCGAATCGCATGCGCTGATGAATTCATCAACCAGTTGTCACAGGGGTATGACACCCCACTTGGAGAACGCGCTACCAAGCTGTCGACCGGTCAGCGTCAGCGCATTGTTATCGCTCGGGCATTGGTTAAGGACTCGCCCATACTAATACTGGACGAGCCCACGGCTGCCCTCGATGCAGAGACCGAATTACGGGTGATGGACAATCTGCGCCAATGGGGTGCATCCCGCTGCGTATTTTTGATCACTCATCGGTTGTCCACCATACGCCAGGCACACAACGTGCTGTACCTGCACGACGGCCAAGTTGCAGCCTTCGGACCGCACGATCAATTATTCCAAGACAACAACACCTATAGATCATTTGTCGAAGCCGAAGCCGGGATGTCAATGGAGAAAAAGCCTTGAGCGATAAAGAAAATATGAGCGCAGAACGAATCAGCACCCGCGAGACGCTGAACCTTGTCGCCCGCTCGCTAC
>ENA-UZWU01008677-UZWU01008677.1-metagenome-genome-assembly--contig:-Day-4--1m-contig-8677_pt1 | contig 17691 bp, 16 predicted proteins | sample MGYA00260345_ERZ794905 | MGnify/ENA metagenome assembly ERZ794905
ACTCACTTAGATTTAGAAGAAATATTGAAAGAATAGGAGAAGTTTTGGGTTACGAGTTGAGTAAGGAGTTATCATATTTTAATGTTTCTGTGAATACCCCTCTGGGTAATAAAGAAGAAGAATTACCAAATAAAGATGTTGTTTTATGCTCAATATTAAGAGCTGGTTTGCCCTTGCATCAAGGATTATTAAATTATTTTGATGATGCAGAAAGCGCTTTTATTTCGGCGTACAGACATCACCCAAATAATGATGCAGCGTTCGAAATTATTGTAGAGTATTTTGCCTCACCATCTATAGAAAATAAAATAGTACTATTGGCAGATCCGATGCTGGCAACCGGACAATCGTTGGTTTCTGTTTATGAGGCAATAAAAAAACAAGGAGTTGCAAAAGAGATTCATATTGTAGCCGTGATTGGTTCTAAGGAAGGTATTGAATTTATAAAAGATAAATTTCCCAAAAACACACATTTATGGATCGCTGCAATAGATGCTACACTAGATAGTAGAGGATACATTGTTCCTGGTTTGGGAGATGCTGGCGATTTGGCTTTTGGCACTAAATTGTAGCAAGAAAAAAAGTTACAATAGATCCAATTAGTAGTAATCCAAATAAAATATTTTTTAACATCTTTTTTTGAATAACTTCAAACCCATTTGCAATGATTATGGACGATGGTGCTAATAAAAAGATGATTTCAGAACCATTTTCTTCGTTAATTGTTAAGGCAAAAATAGTTGTAAGAATTAAGTTAGTTATTAATAGTATCCAATTTTTCTTAAAAGAATTGTTTACAGATAATACTTTTGGAGATTTTAAAAATATAGAAAAAGTAGTTAGGAAAAAGAGTGCTCCGAAAACCCAAATAGTATAATCCTTAGCGTAAATGGATGTGTTATTAATGACATCAAAAGAAAATAGTTGTGTAAACTCTTTACTTGTATTAGTCCAGAGCAAGTAAGCAAAATAACTAATTAAAGGGGAAGCAAAACCCATCACAGGGGTTATTAGCGTATGAATTGTTATTTTTTGATGCAATAATATCGCTGTAAATATTAAGATAGAAAATAGCAATGAAAAAGGTTCTAGAATAAATAGAATTCCTAACCAAAGTCCACTATCGAATAATTTTTGAATTACTTTTTTTGGAGAACTTAAACTGTATATTTTTCTCAAGAAAAAAAGATATATTAAAAGTAGGGTTAGCAATTTAAAATCAAATAACTTAGAAATAAAAACGATTAGAGTAAGGGTAAAAAGGAAAAAAGAGTAAGAGTTGCCAGACGTTAGTTTATTTTTTGAAACTAAAAAGCGATAAAAAAAGAAACTAAAAAGAAAAAGGAAAAAATAGGAAACACCCGCAAAGACATCGTAAGATGTTAATTCTTTCTCAGAAATATTTAAAGTGGCAGCAATAAAAAAGAAACAATAGAATAGCCCTAAATAGATGATGAAATTGATTGGTTTAGATTTCTCTAAAAAATTGGCTAGCATTGTTTCTTTTATTATTTTTGCAGTGTAAAGATAATTAAGTTATGATAGCAAGCAATATTTTTAGATGGATTGGTAGTTTATTTACGGATTTATTATTCATACCATTTAATTGGTTTAGAAAAGGAGATTTCAATTGGTGGTCTGCCAATACTGTAAATTGGTTTTTCTTAGTAGTACTTTTAGTTTTATTTGCTTACTGGATGAATCAGAGTGTTCAGTTTAAGAAAAATGGAACAGAAGATAAAGCTTAGGTTTGTATTTTGGGAAGTAAAAATAAATTGAAACGGTTCAAAGAAAATGAAACGTTTAAAAATGTCATTCAACCAACAAGAGAAGAAGTTGTAACGGGTTTTTCTCATCAAGGTAAATGGCATTCTTTTTTTGGTAACAACAATCCTATTGTTTTGGAGTTAGGTTGTGGTAAAGGAGAATATACAATTGCTCTAGCTCAAAAAAATCCAAATAAAAATTATATTGGAATCGATATAAAGGGCGCCCGTTTTTGGCGTGGAGCTAAAACGGCAATTGAAGAAAATTTATCAAATGTTGCTTTTGTAAGAACACAAATTGAGTTGGTTGATTTTATTTTTGCAGAAAGTGAAGTTTCTGAGATCTGGATAACTTTTCCAGATCCCCAAATAAAGTTTCAGCGCACAAAACATAGAATGACAAATTCTAGTTTCATGAAAAAGTACCATCATATTTTAAATGATGAGGGTATTATGAATCTGAAAACAGATTCTGAATTCATGCATGGTTACACATTAGGTTTGTTGCATGGTGCGGGGCACGAAGTATTATACGCAAATCATACTGTTTATAAAAATGAGGGTGCACCAAAAGAAGTTACAGAAACACAAACTTTTTACGAAAAACAATATTTAGAAGTTGATAAACCAATTACGTACATAAAATTTAGATTGAAGTATTAACGTTTTTGATCAATAAAATGATTAAAAAAATCCCATCAAATTTTGATGGGATTTTTTTGTAAGCTGAAAATAGGAAGGATATAGTAAAAAAATATTTCCTTGAGGTCGGTATAAACGTTTGTTTAGAATTTCTTTTCGTAATTTGAATATTTCCTATCTTCACTTCGTGAAAGATTCCGATAATTTTTTTGAAAAAGTTTACAAAGTAGTTCGCTTAATTCCTTTCGGAAGAGTGACAAGTTATGGCGCAATAGCAACGTTTTTAGGTGCAGCAAGATCTGCAAGAATGGTAGGTTGGGCAATGAATAAATCTCATAATTTAGAAGATGTTCCGGCACATAGAGTTGTAAATAGAAAAGGGTTACTTACAGGAAAACATCATTTTGATGGTACTAATTTAATGCAACAATTGCTCGAAAATGAGGGGATTGTTGTTGTAGAGTTTCAAATACAAGATTTCGAAAAAGTATTCTGGAATCCTATGAACGAGTTACCTAATTTAATGTGATTAATTATTCCCCTAATTTTACTGTGAGTTTTTTTAAAAGTATCTTTGTAATTCAGAATGAATGATAATTAAAACCTCTACAATGAGTTTTAAAAAACAAGACATATACAAAGCATTAGAAACAATTACAGCTCCAGGAGAGGGTAAGAGTTTAATTGAAAATAATAACGTTACAAATGTTGTTACTTTTGGTAACGAAGTGATGGTAGATGTTACAATTAGTAACCCTACTTTGCAAGCAAAAAAGAAAATTGAATCAGAGATTATTAAGGCAATTAAAACGAATGTTGATGAAAATATTGATGTAAAAATCAATTTAAAAGTTGAAAAACCTGCCGTTAAAGAAAATCCTAATCAAATTAGAGGAAAAGAAATTTCTAATATTAAAAATATTATTGCAATTGCATCAGGAAAAGGAGGTGTAGGAAAATCTACAATAACATCAAATACAGCAATTACTCTCGCTAAAATGGGTTTTAATGTTGGGGTTTTAGATGCAGATGTTTATGGGCCATCGCAACATATTATGTTTGATGTAGAAAAAGCAAAACCACTTTCTGTTAAAGTCGAAGGTCGTTCTAAAATGCAGCCCATAGAAAATTACGGAGTCAAATTATTGTCTTTAGGATTTTTCACGAATCCAGATCAAGCAGTAATTTGGAGAGGACCAATGGCTTCAAAAGCATTAAATCAATTAATATTTGATGCAGATTGGGGAGAATTAGATTTTTTATTAATCGATTTACCTCCAGGAACAGGAGATGTACACTTATCTATCGTGCAGGCATTACCAATTAATGGCGCTGTTGTAGTGAGTACACCACAAAATATTGCTTTAGCAGATGCTAAAAAAGGTGTAGCAATGTTTCAACAAGAAAACATTAACGTTCCAGTATTAGGAATCATAGAAAATATGGCTTATTTTACGCCTGAGGAATTACCAGACAATAAATATTATATCTTTGGACAAGATGGAGCAAAAAATTTAGCAGTTGATATTAAAACTAAATTTTTAGGTGAGATTCCATTAGTACAAAGTATTCGTGAATCTGGAGATGTAGGACATCCCGTGGCTTTGCAAGAGGGAACAGTTTTAGAAAAATCATTTAATGATATTACCAAAGAAATGGTTTCAGAGTTATTAAAGAGAAATGCGAATTTACCGCCAACAGAAATTGTTAGAATTACAACAATGAGTGGTTGTAGTTCAGTAAAAAAATAAGATTATGACAGAACAAGAAACATTACATAACGTTGAAAAAGCTTTAAATGAGATTCGTCCTTTTTTAATAAGTGACGGAGGAAATATTAATCTTTTATCAATTGAAGATACTACGGTAAAAGTACAATTAGTAGGTGCTTGTAATAATTGCTCTGTAAATCAAATGACATTGAAAAATGGAGTAGAAGCAACTATTAAAAAATATGCTCCTCAAATACTCGAGGTCGTAAATATTTCGTAAACACAGAAAAATATAATTTTGATGTTTTCTAAAAGAGTAAAAATTTACGCAACTACTGCTCTTATTTTTAAAACAAGTAAAAAAAGTGCTCTACGTTTAACGGGCTATTTAAAACACACAAAAGACCTCATAAGAATATAATCTTATGAGGTCTTAAAAAATTAAAAAATGATTACAACAGATATATTAATTATTGGTGCAGGTCCGACAGGGTTGTTTACTGTTTTTGAAGCAGGTTTATTAAAACTGCGTTGTCATTTAATAGATGCATTGCCACAAGCTGGTGGGCAATGTTCCGAAATTTATCCTAAAAAACCTATTTATGACATCCCTGCATATCCAGAAATTTTAGCAGGAGATTTAACACATAAACTAATGGAGCAAATTAAACAATTTGAACCAGGTTTTACGCTAGGAGAGCGTGCAGAAACAATAGATAAACAAGAAGATGGAACTTTTATTGTAACAACAAATAAAGGTACAGAACACCATACAAAAGTAGTTGCAATTGCAGGTGGTTTAGGTTCTTTTGAACCAAGAAAGCCTCCGATTCCTAATATTGCAAATTTTGAAGATAAAGGAGTAGAATACATTATTCGAGATCCAGAATTTTATAGAGATAAAAAAGTAGTTATTTCTGGTGGTGGAGATTCCGCTTTAGATTGGTCTATATTTTTAGCAGATGTGGCATCATCTGTAACTTTAATTCACAGAAGAAATGAATTTAGAGGCGCTTTAGATTCTGTAGATAAAGTGCAAGAGTTAAAAAATGCAGGAAAAATTACAATGATCACCCCTGCAGAGGTAAAAGAAATTATTGGCACAGATAAAGTAATTGGTGTTTCTGTTGTTAAAAAGGGAGAAGAGCCAATTATGGTTCAAACAGATCATTTTATTCCGTTGTTTGGATTATCACCTAAATTGGGTCCTATTGCAAACTGGGGTTTAGAAATAGAGAAAAATGCTATCAAAGTAAATAATTCATTAGATTATCAAACGAATATTCCTGGGATTTATGCAATAGGAGATGTAAATACGTATCCAGGAAAATTAAAGTTAATTTTATGTGGTTTTCATGAAGCAACTTTAATGTGTCAAAGTGCTTACAAGCGCATTTTTCCGGATAAAAAATATGTAATGAAATATACAACAGTTGGTGGTGTTGAAGGTTTTGATGGAACAAAAAAAGAAGCACCAAAAGCAGTAATAAAAAAGATTGATTAACCAAGGGTTACCCAAAGGTTTTTTAAACTTGAAGAGTTTTGAATAAACGAATCAGTTTTTAGTTTAATTGATAAAATATATGTATTCGGTTTTAGAAATTTTTGAGCTCCATGTCAACAGGTTAGATGATTATGATAAATTAATAAAATGATGACAAATTTAGTATTAAGTTAACTTTTACATATATAATTGTTATTTAGAATAAATAATAACTAAATTTGCATTATGGAAATTTTAAGTGACGTAACGTTCAATATTCAACTTAGAAAAAAGACATTTTGTGACTATCGTTTAAAGGTAGACCAAAAAATGATGACGCTTACTTTTCCACAAGTACTTCAATTAAGGCAAAAAGTAAATAGTTTAACGTCTACAGAAAACTTAGAGAATATTATTCAGAATGAGAATTATGTTCTCTTGTTTATAGCAGATAAAAAGTATTTATTATTTCTAGAAATTCCCAAATTATTAGATTTAAAAGAGGAATTATCTTACTGTTTTGAAAACTTTTAAATCACCATTATTTTTATTTAGATTCTTTTTAAATTTTATAACTGTTTAAAACCAGTTATCATAATCTGTATATTTGTGTAAAACTATATATTATGAAAACAGCCATAAGAAAACAAATGACCATTAGTGCGGATGTAATGGATTTGTTAAATGACCAGATAGCATTAGAAATGCACGCATCGGCTTCTTACTTAGCAATGGCATCCTGGTGTGACCAGCGCTCATTATTAAATAGTAAGGCTTTTTTTTATAAACAAGCTGAAGAGGAAAGGGGTCACGCAATGAAAATTTTCGAATTTATAAATGAAGCAGGTGGTGCATCTATTTCTCCTGCAATACCGTCAGTAAATAACGATTTTGAAGGTTTAAGAGAAATATATGAGGCTTCTTTAGACCAAGAAATTCAGGTAACACAATCCATCTATAAATGTTTTAAAAAAGCAAGAAGCGTAGATGATTTTGCATCTGAAGTATTTTTACAATGGTTCGTTTCAGAACAAGTTGAAGAAGAAGATACTGTGAGAGGAATTTTAGATACTTTTGATTTAATGGGAGATATGCCACTAAAAATGATTGATGAGCGTTTACCGAAAGAGTAATAGCCTTATCTCATAAAATATTAAATCCAAAGCTTAATTGCTTTGGATTTTTTTTGAACTTTAAAGAAAATTTACCCCTAAAATACAGAGTCAGTCGGTAATTATTTGTTGTGACAGCTTTATTTGATTGTTTGTAGAAATAGCCAATCTGTAAAAATCACCTTTGCTATACAATTCATTAGACTATTTAAAACCCAACAATATGTTAAGTTTCAAATGAATATTCTGTATATTTGTTGGTGGTACAACTAAAACAGTTAAAAATGAACTGGTTAGATCTTCTTATATTCTTAAAATTCTTAATAAAAAGAAACCCTGAATAAGGTATTCATGTCATAATTAGTTATAACATGTAGCAACTTTTGTTGTTACCAGTATTCACGAATATATTTACACACAAGAAAACATGCCTTTTTATCATAAATTAGGGAATATTCCACCTAAAAGACACACACAGTTCAGAAAAGCAGATGGTAGTTTGTATTACGAGCAATTGTTCGGTACAATTGGTTTCGATGGAATGTCTACTAATTCCTATCACGAGTATAGACCTACCATGGTCAAAAAAATTAGAAAGCAATATTCTGTAAAACCAAAAATTGCGAAAGCAAATAATATTCAATCATACAGATTTAGAGGATTTCAAGTTCCTCCAGAAAACGATTATTTAGAAAGTAGAAAAATCGTTTTAACAAATTCCGATTGTAATATTATCCTTTCAGCTCCCCAAAAATCTACTACAGATTATTTCTATAAAAATACGGACGCAGATGAGGTAATTTTCATTCATAAAGGAACTGGAAAATTAAGAACACATCTCGGAAATTTAGATTTTAAATACGGTGATTATTTAGTAATTCCACGAGGAATTATTTATAAACTAGATTTCGATGATGAAAACAATAGACTTTTTATTATTGAATCTTATTCGCCGGTATACACACCTAAAAGATACAGAAACTATTTTGGTCAATTATTAGAGCATTCACCTTTTTGTGAACGCGATTTGCGACGACCAAAAGAATTGGAAACACATAACGAATTCGGAGATTTTTTAATTAAAGTAAAGAAGCAAGGTGAAATTATAGAAATGATTTATTCTTCGCATCCTTTTGATGTGGTTGGTTACGATGGTTACAATTTTCCATACGCATTTTCAATTCACGATTTCGAGCCCATCACAGGGAGAATTCATCAACCCCCACCAGTACATCAAACTTTTGAAACAAATGCCTTTGTAATTTGCAGTTTCGTGCCGCGTTTGTACGATTACCATCCAAACTCAATTCCTGCACCTTACAATCACAGCAATATTGATTCAGATGAGGTTTTGTATTATGTAGATGGCGATTTTATGAGTAGAAACGACATCGATCAAGGTCATATTTCATTGCATCCTGCAGGAATCCCTCATGGTCCGCATCCAGGGACAACAGAAAAAAGTATTGGCAAAACAAAAACGGAGGAGTTAGCAGTTATGGTAGACACTTTTAAGCCTTTGCAGGTCACAGAGGAAGCCATGAAAATTGCAGATGAAGATTATTACAAATCTTGGTTAGAGTAATATTTGCCTTATTCTTTCTAAAATAAAAAAAACACAGAACATATCGGGGTTTTAAGTTCTGTTATGAGTCTAAAAAAATAAAAAGAATGTCATTTAAATCTAGACGAAACTAGTTTGTAAACAAATAGCATTCATGAAATACTAAAATCATCTCAAGATGGCGAAAGAAATAAAATCAGTAAACTACGGTTTAGAAAAAATATTTGAAGGAGCTCAAGATTTCCTTCCATTGTTAGGCACAGATTATTTGGAGTTTTACGTTGGTAACGCAAAACAAGCAGCACACTTTTACAAAACAGCATTTGGTTTTCAGTCTTATGCTTATAAAGGACTAGAAACAGGCTCCGAAGATGTTGTGAGTTATGTTCTTATTCAAGATAAAATTAAATTAGTTTTAACAACACCATTAAACAGTAAATCACCAATAAATGATCATATTGTAAAACATGGCGATGGCGTAAAAGTAATCGCTCTTTGGGTAGAAGATGCAAGAAAATCTTATAAAGAAACAACTTCAAGAGGTGCAAAATCTTATATGGAACCTACTGTTGAAACCGATGAACATGGAGAAGTTGTGACAGCGGGAATTTATACATATGGAGAAACAGTACATCTATTTGTGGAGCGAAAAAATTATAAAGGAACATTTTTACCGGGTTTTAAAAAATGGGAATCAGATTACAATCCGCCAATTGCAGGTTTAAAATATATAGATCACATGGTAGGGAATGTTGGATGGAATCAAATGGATATTTGGGTAAAATGGTATGAAGATGTAATGGGTTTTGAGAATTTTCTATCTTTTGATGACAAGCAAATTCACACAGAATATTCGGCTTTAATGAGTAAGGTGATGTCTAATGGAAATGGACGAATAAAGTTTCCGATAAATGAGCCCGCAGAAGGAAAAAAACGATCTCAAATAGAGGAGTATTTAGATTTTTATGAAGGCGCAGGTGTGCAACACATTGCAGTGGCAACTGATGATATTATCGCCACAGTAACCCAATTACGTTACAGTGGTGTGGAATTTTTATCAACACCTCCAGAAGAATATTATAAAGCGGTTCCGGGAAGATTAGAGGAATATAGTCATGAATTAAGAGAAGATATCGAAAAGTTAAAATCGTTAGGTATTATGATTGATGCTGACGAAGAAGGGTATTTATTACAGATTTTTACAAAGCCAGTAGAAGACAGGCCGACGCTGTTTTTTGAAATTATTCAAAGAATGGGAGCAAAAGGTTTTGGGGCAGGAAATTTTAAGGCATTGTTTGAATCTATAGAACGAGAACAAGCCAAAAGAGGAACATTGTAGCTTTCTTGGTATTCGAACGTAAACAGGTATTGCATATTCAAATTATGATATTTAAAAGAATCAAGGAGCAAGATTTTAACTATCTTGCCGCTTGATTCTTTTACACATCAAAAAAGTAATGGAAAGAGACGAGATTTTAAAAGCGATAGAAGAAAAGTACGATAAATTAGGAGTTCCTGTAGATTCCATGTTAGAGGGTTTGCTTTGGAGTACACCTATTACTTATTGGGATTATATACAAACAGATACTTTACTTAGTTTACAATCATCAAGAACAACACAACCAGATGAAATGGTTTTTATTATGTACCATCAGGTAAATGAGTTGCTGTTTAAAATGATTTTGTGGGAAATAGATCAAATTGCAAAGGCGTCTGAAATCGCTGCAGATAAATTTTTGATGCATTTGGGAAGAATTAGCAGATATTTCGATATGCTCTGTAATTCTTTTGATGTGATGGCAAATGGAATGGAGCCTGATCAATATCTAAAATTTAGAAATACACTAACTCCTGCAAGTGGTTTTCAATCCGCCCAATATCGTAAAATTGAATTTGCATCAACAGAATTGATCAATCTAATTGATGCTCGCCACAGGGAATCAATAGATACAAATTCATCATTTAACCATGCATACGAGCATTTGTATTGGCAGGCGGCAGGAAAAAATCACGCAACAGGCAAGAAATCTACTTTATTAAAGCTTTTTGAGAAGAAATATAAAGCAGGCTTTATTGATTTTATGCAGGAATATAATGAGATTAACTTGTCTAAAAAATTCAAACAATTACCCAAAGATGTTCAGTTAAACCAAGAGTTAATCGAAGCAATGCGAAATTATGATTATATCGTAAATGTAAAGTGGGTAATGGCTCATTACAACGCCGCTGATAAATACCTAGGAGGAAAAGACAAAGATATAGAAGCAACAGGTGGTAGTAGTTGGCGTAAATACATGCATCCAAAATTTCAGCGAAGAATTTTTTTTCCATATTTATGGAGTGAAGAAGAATTAAAGAACTGGGGTACTTTTTAAATTAGCATATTTTATAAAATTTTGCGGGTGTTTTGGCTTAAATTGGCTTTTTAGTTCAATTAAATTAGTGAAATAGAACTTGTAAAGTTTTCCTAAAAAGATATCACATGATCATGTAGAAATTATTTTTTTCTTTTTTGGAACAGTAATTGTCATTACTTTTTTATAAGTTTGGTTTCTATGAAAAAATCTATCCTATTATTTTTTACGTTTTTTTTCTGTGCAGCTATATGTGGTCAAGATAAATCAGTTGCTTTTAAAAGTGGCGAATGGCTCCGTTATAAAATGAGTTACAGTGGTTTTTTAAGGGCCGGAACAGCCATTTTAGAAGTTGATGAAAAAGAATTAAATGGTAAAAAAGTGTTTCACACAAAAGGATCAGGTTGGACATCTGGAATGATAAAATGGTTCTTTGAGGTAGACGATAAATATGAATCTTACTTTGATAAAGACACCGTTAAACCATATCTTTTTAAAAGAAAAATTAATGAAGGTGGTTATAAAAAACATAGAATAACCTCATTTAACCATCTTTCCAATAGAGCATACACACAAGATTTTACGTTGCAAAAAGATACGTCAGTAGCATTTTTTAATGTGCAAGACATGCTTTCTTCTTTTTATTATTTAAGGGGTAGAGACGTTAAACGTATGAAAAAAGGAGATGAAATTGCGATTGATATGTTTATGGATTCTCAGGTATATCCGTTTAAATTGCGATTTTTAGGCAGGGAAGTGTTAAAAACAAAATTTGGAAAAATAAATACTATGATTTTTAGACCTATGGTTCAATCAGGTAGAATATTTAAGGCACAAGAAAGTGTTACTTTATGGATTACCGATGATGCAAATAAAATACCAATTAAAATGAAGGCAGATCTAGCTGTTGGTTCACTTAGAGCTGAGTTAGAGCAATACAAAGGTTTGGCAAATCCTTTCATTAGATTGCAATAAATTTTCAACGAAATTGATTTAGGAACTTCGTTAAGATTAAATACTTAAAAAACTTTTTTATTTGTATTTTTGAAAATTACATATCATAGCACGTATTTTTTGAAAAAAATAACTCTCTTTTTTGTTTTAATAACTGCATTCTCGTCTTGTAAAAATCAGTCAGAAAATTCAATTTCAACGATTAAAAAAGTAAAGATAAAACCCGTATACCAATTTGGGTATAAGTTAAACGACTTTTTAGTAATACGAGACACAATTAAAAACGGGGAGAGTTTTGGGGCTATTTTAGACAGACATCACGTCTTTTACCCTAAAATAAACAAGATAGCCGTGTCGATTAAAGAAATATTTGATGTGCGGAGGGTTAGAGCAGGAAAACCTTACACGATTCTAGCAAGCAAAGACTCTACAGAAAAAGCACAAGTTTTTATTTATAACCATAATAAAATTAATGCCACAATTGTAGATTTTAAAGATTCTTTAATTACTGCTAAACGTTATGAAAAGCCAGTAAAAAAGATCCTTAAAACAGTTGGAGGTGCTATTAACTCGAGTTTTTCTGTAACTATGGATAGCTTAGGGGTTAATGCAGGTGTAACGAATGAGGTAGCTGATATTTATGCGTGGACTTTAGACTTTTTTAAACTTCAGAAAGGAGATTCTTTCAAACTTACATTCGAAGAAAGATTTATAGAAGATACTATTTATGCAGGCTATGGAGAGATAAAATCAGCTGTTTTTAAACACAAAGGAAGAGACTTATATGCTTTTAGGTTTATAGCAGATTCTATCCAAGGAATTCCAGAATATTACGATGATCAAGGAAATATGCTTCGCAGTCAGTTCTTAAAGTCACCAATAAAATTTAGGTACAGAATTTCATCGAGGTATAACCTAAGAAGAAGAATCGCTTATTATGGCAACAGAATTAAACCGCACAGAGGTACAGATTTTGCCGCAAACGTTGGAACCGAAATTTTAGCCACGGCAAGTGGTGTTGTAGTAGAATCAACAAGACGAGGAGGTAATGGTAAATATGTTAAAATAAAGCATAACGCAACTTATTCAACACAATATTTACATATGAAAAACCGTAAGGTTAAAAAAGGTCAATACGTAAAACAAGGAGATGTAATCGGTTGGGTAGGAATGACAGGTAATACAGGAGGACCCCATGTATGCTATCGTTTTTGGAAAAACGGAAAGGAAGTAGACCCTTTTAAGCAAAAGTTGCCAGCAGCAAAACCTTTAAAGAAAGAGATAAAACCAAAATATCTTGAGTTTATTAAACCAATTAAATATCAATTAGAAAATATAATGCTTCCGGCTAAACAGCCAGAGGTTATAAATAATCTAGCTAAAAAATAAATATTGATGGCATTAAAAAATATCAACCCAACCAACACTAACGCTTGGAAAGAATTAACAAAACATTTTAACGATATTCAAAATATCAATATTCAAAACTTAGACAAAGAAGTAAATAGAAAAGAAGATTTTTCATTAATTTTTGATGATTTATCAGTAGATTTTTCTAAAAATAGAATTACAAAAGAGACGATTCGGTTATTAGTAGACTTAGCAAAAGAAGTTGATTTAAAAGACGCTATTGAAAAGCAATATTCTGGTGAAGTTATCAATGTAACGGAAGGTAGAGAGGTTTTACATACAGCATTAAGAAGTTCGTCTGAAGACCCAATTTTAGTTGAAGGGAAGAATATTAAACCCCAAATTCAAGCTGCTTTAAGAAAAATTAAAAGTTTTTCTAACAAAGTCATCTCTGGGAAGTGGAAAGGATATACAGGTAAATCTATTACTGATATTGTAAATATAGGTATCGGTGGGTCGGATTTAGGGCCAGATATGGTTGTAGAATCTTTAAAACATTATAAAAATCAATTAAATACTCATTTTGTTTCTAATGTTGATGGTGATCACGTATCAGAAATTATAAAAACGTTAAACCCCGAAACTACATTGTTTGTAATTGTGTCAAAAACCTTTACAACACAAGAAACTATTACCAATTCTGAGACGATCAAAAACTGGTTTTTAAAATCAGCGACTATTTTTGATATTCCTAAACATTTTGTAGCGGTTTCAACAAACTTAGCTGCAGTAGATAACTTTGGAATTGATAAGAAAAACGTTTTTCCAATGTGGAACTGGGTGGGAGGTCGTTTTTCTCTTTGGTCTGCTGTTGGTTTGTCTATCAGTTTATCTGTTGGCTATGATAATTACAAAGCATTGTTAGAAGGAGCAGAAGAAATGGATCTTCACTACAAAAACGAAGAATTTGGTCAAAATATTCCTGTAATTTTAGCATTGATAAGTATTTGGTATAATAATTTTTATGGCGCAGAAACAGAAGCTGTTTTGCCTTATTCTCAGTATTTAAAGAAACTTCCAGATTATTTACAGCAAGCTATTATGGAGAGTAATGGTAAAGGTGTAGATAGAAATGGTGATAAAATAGATTACCAAACAGGCACAATTGTTTGGGGAAGTACAGGTACAAATATGCAACATGCGTTTATGCAATTAGTACACCAAGGAACCAAATTAATTCCTGCCGATTTTATTGGCTATAAAGAATCATTAAACGGTTTAACAGATCATCATAACAAATTAATGGCAAACTATTATGGTCAAATGGATGCTTTAGCTTTTGGTAAAACAAAAGAAGAGGTGCATTTAGAGTTAAAGGTTTCTGGTAACGAAGACAAAATTGAATCTCTTTTACCTTTTAAAGTTTTTGAGGGGAATAGGCCAAGTAATGCAATTCTTTTTGATAAATTAACACCTCGCTCTCTAGGGAAGTTAATTGCACTTTATGAGCATAAAATCTACACCCAAGGAATATTATGGAATATTTACAGCTATGATCAGTTTGGTGTGGAATTAGGAAAAGAACTAGCAAAAAAAATATTGAATAAATAGTTTTTTAGTCGACTAAAAATACATAATTTAAGTACCTGATGCTTCTTCGTTTATTTGTTAATAATTTGATTGTTATTTAATTTATTGATTATTAGGATTTAGATGTCTTTTTTATTAAATTTGAGTTCTTAAAGTTTTGTTAAACCTTAACATTAGTTTAACTTTACACGGCTGCAAAATGGGGATTTTTGCAGAATATCTAATAACATAAAATTATACAATGAGAAATTTTAAAAACTTATTATTTGTAGTGGTGTTTTTTATATCTGCTACTGTTTTAGGACAAACTAAGATTACTGGTATTGTTGTCGATGAGACAAATCAATCTTTACCAGGAGCTAGTGTTGTTGTAAAAGGCACAACGAACGGTACATCAACTGATTTTGATGGGAATTTTACACTCCAAGCAGAGACTGTTTCTGGAACAGTTGTCGTGTCTTTTATTGGTTACAAATCTAAAGAAGTTAATTTTTCTTCTTCGAAAGCCAATATAGGAACGGTTCAGTTAGAAGAAGATTCAGTTTTAGATGAAATTGTAATTACTGCTACTTCATTTGCTATCGATAGAAAAACTCCTGTTGCTGTATCTACAGTAAAAGCAGCGGATATTGAAGCAAAATTAGGTACACAAGAATTTCCTGAGATTTTAAAATCTACTCCAGGGGTATACGCTACTAAAACAGGTGGTGGTTATGGAGACTCAAGGATTAACTTACGTGGATTTAGTTCTGCAAACGTTGCGGTAATGATTAATGGAGTTCCTGTTAATGATATGGAAAACGGAGCTGTGTATTGGTCTAACTGGGCAGGTTTATCTGATGTTACTTCTGCAATGCAAGTACAAAGAGGTTTAGGGGCATCTAAAGTTGCAGTACCTTCTATAGGAGGAACAATCAACATTATTTCTAAATCTTCAGATGCAGAACAGGGAGGTAACGTAAACATGTCTACCGGTAATAATGGATACCAGAAATATGGTATGACGTTGTCTACTGGTTTAATGGATAATGGTCTTGCAGTAACTGCTTCTGCTGCCAAAATTTCTGGAGACGGTTATGTAGATGGACTTCAGTTTAGTGGAGTAAATTATTTCTTAAATGTTTCTAAAATTATAAATGATAATCATAAATTATCTTTCAACGTAATTGGTGCAAAACAAACACACGGTCAACGTTTTAATAGAACTACAATTGCAGGTAATAGAGCTACAGAACAGGGAGGTCAGAGATTTAACTTAGATTGGGGTTACAGAAATGGTCAAGTTGAAAATTCTTCTTTTAACTTTTATCATAAACCTCAAGTATCCCTTAACCACGATTGGGTAATTTCAGACAGAACATTCTTAACAACTGTTGCTTATGTCTCTTATGGTTCTGGAGGAGGTAGAAGATTAGACAATTCTGCCGATGGTGAACTTAATATAGGGAAAGCTGAGTATAGATTAGGAGGTGCAGATCAACCAATTGATTTTGATAGAATTATCCAAGAAAATAAAGATAGAGGCGCACTAGGTTCTTCAAACGTGTTTTTAGCGTCTAATAATGATCACGAATGGTACGGAGTTTTATCTACACTAAAAACTGATTTATCAGACAACTTGAAACTAACTGCAGGTTTAGATGGTAGATACTATAAAGGTATTCATTATTATGAGGTTACAGATTTATTAGGAGGTAGTTTTTTCCAAAATCCTAATAGAAATGATAATAATTTTGAAGAAGCATTACAAGTTGGTGATCGTTTAAACAGAGATTATGAGGGTAGAGTATTAAGATATGGTCTTTTTACCCAGTTAGAATATTCTCAAGAAGAGCTATCTGTTTTCTTATCTACAAATATTTCTAATACAAGGTATGCTAGATCTAGCTTCTTAGACGATTCAACAAATATAAATGGTAGAGTTTCTGACAATGTTAACTTTTTAGGTTTTGGTACAAAAGGAGGAGCAAATTATAATTTAGATGACACCAACAATGTTTTTGCTAACGTGGGGTATTTTTCTAGAGCACCGTTTTTAACTGGAGGAGTTTTTGTAAATAAAGAATCTATCGATTTTAATGAAGACGCTGCAAATGAAAAGATTTTTAGTGCTGAAATTGGATATGGATACCGAAGCGAAAAATTTAATGCAAACGTAAATATTTATAGAACTTCTTGGTTAGATAAATCTATTTCTCCTAGTGTAAGAGATCGTGATAACCCAGGGGAATTCTTAAATACGAATATTACAGGATTAGACGCTTTACATCAAGGGATAGAGCTTGATTTTATCTATAAATTATCTGATAAATTTAGAGTAAACGGAATGGTTTCTTTGGGAGATTGGAAATGGAAGAGTGATGTTGTAGCTGATGTATTTAATGATGACGGAACTTTAAATACAACAATAGAAGTTTTAGCTACAGATTTAAAAGTTAATGATGCAGCGCAAACTACCTGGGCATTAGGAGCTAACTATAAGGTTTTAGATAAAACATCAATATCTTTAGACTATAATTACGCAGGCGATATTTATGCTCGAGTTGATTTTAGTCAAGGAACAACAGACAGACAAAATACATGGAAATTACCTGCATATCATTTATTTGATTTAGGAATTAATCATGGATTTAGTATCGGAGATTTTGATGCTACCTTAAGAGGAAACATGAATAATATATTTAATGTCGAATACGTTTCTGATGCTTTTGATGCCTCAAGTCACTCAGCTGCAGATGCAGACGTATTCTATGGAGCTGGAAGAACATTTAGTTTAGGGTTAAAGGTTAACTTTTAAAAATATACACACACACAATCATGAAAAAAATACTTTTATTATTAACAATTTTTTCAATGGTATTCACTTCTTGTGATCCATTAGAAGATATTTACAGTGACTTAGATGCACTAAAAACTGATGGCATTTTCGGAAATGTAACTCGAACTTTATCTGATGACGATTATGATGATTTAGATCTCAGTGATAAGAATTTTAGTTCAATAGACGATGCAAAAACAATGTTACCTGGATTTTTATCAGACGAATATCCAGTTTTAGGTGTTATTTGGAACGCAGACGGCTCTATTAAGAAAGCTTCTTCTGCAACAATCACTTATAAGTTATATAGCCCAATTAAATTTGACACATACACAGTAACTGATGA
>ENA-UZWU01005513-UZWU01005513.1-metagenome-genome-assembly--contig:-Day-4--1m-contig-5513_pt1 | contig 17690 bp, 18 predicted proteins | sample MGYA00260345_ERZ794905 | MGnify/ENA metagenome assembly ERZ794905
ATCGACATTTTTAGATGACAATAATGAATTGACATCAGAGTGCGGTCGAATATTAAACTTGTGTGAGAATTTACCTAATGCATCTTCATTTCTTCCAAAAACAGAAATTAAATCAGAGTGATTACAATGTTTAATTGAATTAGCAAAGGCATTTGCTATCGATCCAGTACCTATAATCCCCCATTTAATTTTAGACATTTTGAATCTTTCTATTTTCTATATCTTCTATTAATTTTTTATGTAAGTTTTTATCTATAGGATAAAAATATACTAACACCAAACTAATAAAAACTCCTATCAAAGGTATTAACGACATCAAAGCTTTCATAGAAGATAAGGTTTCTTGCGTCTGATCTTTATTTGGCTCAAAGCCTATATTGGTTAAAATTGTTCCAAAGATAACTGCGGCAATTGCTATTGCTCCTTTTTGAGCAAACGTCATAAAACCATATAATGATGATTCTGTTCTTATCCCGGTTTTCCATTCTCCATATTCAATGGTATCTGGCAGCATTGACCAAAACAGAACACCGGTAGCGCCATTGCCAAAGCCAATAAAACCTACGATAAAAAGTAGTTCTTGGAGTTCATTGATTGGATAAATATAAAAAATAGAAAATCCAATAAATAAAAATATCATAGATAACATCCATGTATTCTTCTTTCCTAGTTTGATTGCAAGATATGCCCACAAAGGAATTGCTAGTAATGGAGTGCCGTTCATAACACCTAAGATTAATTCCTGATACTGGTGAAAATCCAATGCATATTTAGAAAAATAAATTAAATTATTTGTAAACATCAAGTAGGTAGATATTAAAATTAATACAACAGAAAAAAAAATCCAGAATGGATAATTATTTGATACAGACTTTAAAATCATTGGAAAACTTGGCAGTTCTTCTTTGGAAAATTTAAACGGTCTTTCTTGAACATAATGAACAGTGATTAAAAGAATTAGGATTGCTATAAAGCCAGCTATCAGGCCAAGATATATAAAACCGCTGGACTCTTCACCTCCGCCAAAAAATAAAACAATTGGAAATGCTAATGCTGAAATAGAAAACGTTCCAAAAGCTGCTGCAAGCATTCTTGCAGTGGTTAATTTTGTTCTTTCATCACTATCATCAGTAATTCTTGCAGTTAGTGAAGAATATGGGACGCTAACAATAGTAAAACAAGTTCTATGAAATAAGTTTACTGTTAGAAGAAATATAAATAAAAATGTTTCTTCAAAGGGTGGCACCCATAAAAGTAAAACAAATGATAATGCTAATGGTATTGATCCATAATAAATATAGGGTCTATAACTTCCCATTTTAGTTCTGGTCCTTTCAGCTATATAACCCATAATCGGATCTGTTATGGCATCCCAGGCTATTCCTAAGGCATATATCCAACCAGCCATCATTGGCGATATTCCTACAACATCAGTATAAAAATATAATAAATATAAACTGACACCACTCCAATATAGACAGATAGCATAATCACCAATACCATATGCTGCTCTTGCTTTGTTATCTCGAAAAAGATTAATTATGTATCTCATGATGGCAATGAATGTTGTTAATTATCTAAGCTCCTAATGTATATGAAAAACTGGTTTATTGCATACCTAAAATATGTAAGACTAACCTTATGGATTATAAAGAAGGGTACTCTATAACTAATGAAGTTAAAATTTTTTATAGAGACTACGGTCCAGCCGATGCAACCCCTATTCTTTTAGTTCATGGGCTTGGTGCTCAATTAGTCCATTGGCCTGAAAATCTTATAAATTTTCTTATTAAAAATGGTCTAAGACCCATAACATTTGATAATAGAGATGCAGGATTATCTTCAAGGTTTTCTTACAAACCATCAATAGTTTTGGGGTACTTAAGATACTTCTTTCGCTTTCCAGTAAAATCTGAATATAGTCTCAATGATATGGCTCGAGATGGGGTAAATCTTCTTGATCATCTTAATATTAAAAAAGCACATATTTTAGGAACGTCAATGGGAGGGATGATTAGTCAAATATTATGTGCAAAGTTCCCTCATAGGGTTAAAACATATACTTTGATTGCTTCTACTGCTTCTGTCCCAGGTCCCTTTAATGGTGCATCAAAAGAAGTAAGAAATATGATGGTAAATAGGTCTAAAAGTGTTAATCCTTCTATGGATGAAGTTTACCAAAGAGAATTAAAATGGGTTGGATTAATTGGAATGGAGGGAAAAATAATAGATACACCGAAATTTCGTGAAGATACAATCAATAACTATAATCGGATTAAAGATGTGAAAGATGGTTTTGGGTACGCCCGACAGCTCTCTGCAATTCTTTCATCTAAGAATAGAATTAAAAAAATTAAAAGTATTCAAGCAAAAACTTTGATTATCCATGGAAAAAACGACCCAGTCTTGCAGCCAGAAAATTCACGTTTTATGAATAAACTTATTCCAAATAGCCAGTTAATCATAATAGATAATATGCGACATCTTATTGAAGATGAAATACTTGACCAATTTAAAGAAAAATTAAGGGATCATCTTCTAAATTAATTAGGTTTTTAACATATTCACCTATTGCAAGGGAGCTTGTAACACCTGGACTTTCTATACCTTGGATATTTATAAGTCCATCAACGCCATGGATTTTGCTATCACTAATAGAAAAGTCTTTCATTGCTTCATTTGCATTTTGTAACTTTGGTCTAATACCAACATAATCTGGTTGAAGTTTCCTTGGGTCTATATTAGGCCAATATTTCTTTATTGAATGCAAAAAATTATCTTTCAAACTCTCATCAAAAGAATAATCTATTTCGTTGACCCATGTGATATCTGGACCAAATCTAATCTGGCCTGATAAGTCAAAACCAATATGAAGACCTGATGAAAATTCATTTGCAAGCGGATAGACCAAGGTTGTAAAAGGGTGTGGGCCGCTATATTTAAAATAGTGTCCTTTAGCAAACTTAATTTGCGAATAGTATTTACTATCCAGATTGTCAATTTGTTGTGAAATAATATCTGAGTGTAAGCCGCCTGCATTGATTAAATGCTTTGTTTCTATAGCAAAATTATTGCCATCGTTACATGAAATTGTGAAACCATTTTTAGTTTTCTGTGCTGAAATAAACTTAGTATTAAAAGATATTAAACCTTTATTAAACTGTATGTCTCCCTCAATAGCGCTTATAAGTTCTGGTACATCAATAATTCCGGTGCTTGGAGAATAAATTCCTGCTTCAATGTTTAAGTCAGGATAAATTAATTTCATTTCATCTTTAGAAAGAAAATCTAGATGCACAGAATTTAAAATACCTTTTTCATAAATTGCTTCTAATTGCTCTAGCTCATCTTTTGAAGACGCAATTATGTATTTGCCAATCTTTTTATGATTAATGTTTTTGGCTTCTGCATAATCATATAAAAGCTTGTTTCCTGTAAGACAAAATTTTGTTTTTAGGGATTCATTTGGATAATAAATTCCAGCATGTATAACTCCTGAATTTCTTGAAGAAATGCCCTCGCCCGCTCTTGAGTCCCTTTCAAGAACTACAACAGACATCCCAAGTGCTGAGCAAGATCTAGCAATTGAAAGACCTACAACGCCAGCTCCTACGATAGTTAGGTCAAAAAACATAACCTTCTAAATAATTAAATAAATGGAATTATCGGAATATTGCAAGAAGATAAAAAAAATAAACTCAGAATTAATATTAATGTTTTCATAAGAAACATTCTGCCATACCAAAATGTTAAAAAGAAATATATTGTTAAATTTAAAATAAAAAAATGGGCCCATTAGGACCCAATTTTTGAAGATAACTATTATTCAGCAAAGTCTAACCCTTTTGCTGATTGAACTTCTCTTTTATTAGGATTAACTGATTCTCTAAAAGGAACATCAACAATCTCAGCATTTACAGCTTCACCTGGGGATTCAGCATATTCATCAGGCAGTTTAACCATATACTTAGTGCCAGTCTCAGAAGCTTCCCATGGAACCCATGCAAGAGCAATATTTGTTTCTAGCTCTGGCGACCACCAGGGAGATGTCACGTAGCCAACCTCATCTTCATCAGTATTAGTCACTATCCAAAAATCAGAAGCATAATCTGTGATTTCTTTTCCTCCAAGGGTTAAACCAACCATCTTCATTTTAAATGGTGCATTTCCTTGATCTATGATTGCTCTCTGTTTTTCAAGCTCTTCTTTGCCAATATAGTCAGCTGCTTTATTTCTTGGTACCTGATAACTTAAATTAACCTGAAAGGGAGAAGTTTCATGATCCAGATCTTGTCCCCAAGACAAAATTCCAGCTGCAATACGACGATGATGCGCAGGAGCTATAACCATTAAGCCAAATTCTTCGCCAGCCTCAAGAACAGCGTTCCACATTTTTTCTGCATTATCATGAGCATCACGAACATATATTTCATAACCTTTTTCGCCTGTAAAACCAGTTTGACTGATTACACAATCAGCTCCACCAACCTGAGTTTCTAAAATTCCATAATAAGGAACTTCTCTTAACTCTTCGCCAGCTAACTTTGCCATAAGATCTTCAGATAAAGGGCCTTGAATTTGAACAGGACAAACATCAATCTCATCAATTTCTACGTCATATTTTTTAGACACATTTACGCCCTGAAGCCAAAGTAAAAGATCACTATCTGATATTGAGAACCAGAATTCATCTTCTGTTAGTCTTAATAGAACAGGGTCATTTAAAACCCCTCCTTTTTCATTACATAAGATCGCATATTTACCATTTCCTGGTTTGATTTTTGTAGCATCACGAGTTATTACATAATCTGTAAAAGCTTCTGCATCTGGGCCTTTTACTCTTATCTGTCTTTCAACAGCAACATTCCACATAGTAACTCTATTAACCAAAGCCTCGTATTCAACCATGGCACCGCCATCTTCAGGTTTTACATAGCCCCTTGGATGATAAATTCGATTATATACAGTTGCTCTCCAACAACCCGCTTCATGAGATAAATGCCAAAAAGGCGATTTTCTTACCCGAGTTGAAATTAATAACTCAGTAGGAGTTCTTCCACTCTGTCTAAGATTTACTGGAACTACGCGATCACTCTGATCAACATTAGGATGGTTTGGACTTGTCATATTTACCCCCGTATTTTTATAACTTTGTCTGCTTTTTTAATAAAAAATAATAAGCACTTGTAAATAATTTACGCCTTTTTTTTTATTTTGTAAATTAAAAAATTTAATGTTTTTTAGGGAGTACTTTAAGAGAAAAAGTACAAAAAAAAAAATACAAATTTATATTTAATTTGAGTGATTATTTAGTTTTTTATTAGCTTAGTTTTATTGATTAAAGGCAGCATTAATAAACTAACTACTGAATAGATTATTACACTTAATGCAATATAATTAAGTGAGATTTGTAGATATGCATACACACCAATAAGAAAGCATAATATGATTCTAATTAGTTCTATTTTTGTTTCTTGATGGCCGTCGAACCATTTAGAAGTGCAATACATAGTAAAAGCCATCATGCTAATTGTTATCCATAACTGCATATAATTTAGGTATCCACTTTGAACAAAAGCTAAGAAAATATAAGTTAAAAATAAGTATTGAAACATGGCATAAATTTTTTGCCTTTTACCAATAACTGGATCAAATTTTTTAAATGTTGATGAGTCAAAATTATCTTTTTCAATTTTTTCTGGGAAGCTTTGAGGAATCCAGCCAGTTCTTGCAAAAGGAGCATATAGCTTATCCTGCCAATCATGAGACAACCACATCTCCTTTATTATCTTTACGTATATATGAAGATTCGCCCAAATTGGGTTGAATGTATTTAAGGATCCTCGAATTCCATATATGCATGCCTCATTCTCATCTTCTATCTTATGAGTTCCAAACATCCTATCCCAAATAATAAAGACGCCACCATAATTTTTATCAATATATTGCTCATTTTGAGCATGATGAACTCTATGGTTTGAGGCTGTTACAAAATAGTTTTCAAACCAGCCAAGCTTTGGAATATGCTCGCTATGAACCCAAAATTGATAAATTAGATTTAAAGAGGCAACGCTTATGAATACATATGATGGAATTCCAATTAGGAACATTGGGATATAGAAAACCCAACTAACAAATGCTCCTGTTCCTGTTTGCCTTAATGCTGTACTTAAGTTGTAATCTTCACTTTGATGATGAGCGACATGTGATGCCCAGAAAATTTGTCTTTCATGACTGATTCTATGAAACCAATAATAAAAAAAATCATAAATAATAAAAGAAAAAATCCATGTAAACGGTGAGGTTACATCCATTCTCCATAGTGCAAAATGAGTTTCTGCTATATAAAAAACGTACCCTGCTGCACCGATAATGATTAATTTATTCGAAGTACGGAGTGTGCCCATGAATAGATTACTAATAGCATCATTTAATCTGTATGTATTTTTATTAATAACTATTCCATATACCAGCTCAATTAAAAGCGCTAATAAGAAAAAAGGTACTGCATAGGTTATATAATCCATAAATTATTCTAAATCATTAATAGTTTTTTTTGAAATAATGAGACTAGTATTATTGATATCAGGAAACTTTTACTTATTCAATCGATATTCTATGCAGTAGCACCTACAACCTTTTTCTGTTTGTATTTATTGAAAACTTCAAAAAGCAAGTAAAACCAAAAGCCATTTATTATGGGCTCTACAAATGCATCGATCACAGCAAGATTTAACGGAGCCCCTGTAAGCAATCTGTTGCAAGTCATAGCAATAAAAATATGACCGACAGTATATAAAAATGCTAATAAAATACCTATATAATTAACATTGAAAGTTGTTGATTTAGCTTGCTCTATCTTATTAACAAATGCCTTCTTAAGATAAACCAGAAGGAAGTAGAACCAAAAACCATTAATAATTGGTTCAACAAATGCATCTGCTGCTGCCATATCAAGTGATGCGCCGGTAATTATTCTATTGCATGCCATGGCAACAAGGATATGCCCGATGGTATAAATAATTGAGAGATAAAGATTCTCATATTTAAAAATTTTAACGTCGTCATATTTTAAATATTTTTTCATCGATAATGCTCTTCAATTTAGTAGCTTTAGCTACGGATTTAAAATGTATCAATGGCTACGGATCATGTCAAGTGTATAATCTGTTTTAATGTAATATTTAAGAGAGGGTGAGAATTGAAAAAACAAATTAAAGCCCGATCGGTACCCTTTTCTCAGACCCGTGCACGTCATGCTTATGAGACTGCAGAAGATTATGTTGAAGCTGTTATGGAGTTGATTGCAGAACTGGGAGAATGCAGGGTGCTAGATCTAGCAAGATATTTTAATGTTAGTCATGTCACTGTTTCTCGAATAGTAAAACGGCTGGCTGATGAAGACCTTTTATATACGATGCCCTACAAACCCATACAACTCACAGCAGAAGGACTTAAACTCGCGAAACGAGTGAAAGATAGACACCTTATTGTTTTAGCCTTCTTAATGAAGCTTGGTGTTGATAAAACCAATGCAGAAATTGACAGTGAAGGTATTGAGCACCATGTAGGCACAAAAACGCTTGCTGCAATGAAGAACTTTTTAAAAAGATAATCTTAATAGAAATATAACAAAATAAAATGGTGGGCCCGGTAGGACTCGAACCTACGACCAATGGATTATGAGTCCACTGCTCTAACCAACTGAGCTACAGGCCCATTGTTCAATTGAACAAATAGCGAACAATTATATAAGAATATATGATTTAAGGAAGCTTAGTTTTTATATTTATGTAACTCTTCTAATAGAGTCAATGGCGCTAAAATTATGAGACCAATTTTTTTGCTCATTTTTACTTAGCTTATAACCAAATAATTTATTTTTAATATATAAAATAAAGTTACAAGAAAAAATAGCAAACTTAGTGTTATCTCTTTTGATTTTCCAAATTGAGGATATTAATTGATCATGAATGCATGTAATAGCATCTTTAGATAGCTTCTTATCATAATCATTTAAAAAATTTAAATAAGTCAAAAACCTATCATGATGTTGTTGATCTGTATTATTTGATAAGTTCGTATGCGATTCATCTCTAAGATAATAAATGACTGAATTTACATATACCAATGAGGATGCATGTGCTGCAAGACGAATTGGTAATGAGATATCTTGTATGAAAACTCTTTCATCAACTCCACCTGATCTAAGCCACAAGTTTTTATGTACCAGGAATCCCATATGAACAATTTTTTTATCTAAACAAAATTCTAAGGCATTCGAATGGTATTCTTCTTTTCCAAGATGAGTCATTTTTTCAGGAATAGTCTTTAATCTTTTAGATATTCCAAAAACTAATTCCGTATTATTATTTTTTGAGCTATCTAATAGAAACCGAGTTGCATCTTTCGGAAGATAGTCATCGCCATCTACTGGGATAAAGTATTTGCCTTGGGCAATATTAGCTGCAAGATTTAATGATTTTGAAGGTCCAAGATTTTGCTTATTTTGTATGATCTTTATTCTATTGTCTTCAGCCTTTAGACTATTAAGAATACTAAGAGAATTATCACTTGAGAGATCATCAACACATATAATCTCAATGCTTACAGGATCAATATTTTGTTGTTTTTGAAGAAATGCAATAGTCTCAGCTATTTCATTTTCTTTGTTATAGACAGTTACAAGGTAGCTAACGTCCATAACAGAAAAGATTATTCGTCTAGAAAACTTTTTAAGTGACTTGATCTACTTGGATGTCTTAACTTTCTCAGAGCTTTGGCTTCTATCTGTCTTATTCTCTCTCTAGTCACATCAAACTGCTTACCAACTTCTTCAAGTGTATGATCGGTATTCATACCAATTCCAAATCTCATTCTTAACACTTTAGCTTCTCTTGCCGTGAGTGATGCAAGGACATCGTCTGTAGCAAAATGGAGGCTATCTTCAGTAGCGTTTTGGAGAGGGGACTCTATGACAGTATCTTCAATAAAATCACCCAAACTGGAATCTTCATCATCTCCTATTGGTGTTTCTGTTGAAATTGGTTCTTTGGCAATCTTTAGAACTTTTCTTACCTTATCTTCTGGCATATCAAGCTCCTTGCTGAGCTCCTCTGGGGTTGGCTCTCTTCCCATATCCTGCATCATTTGGCGAGATACTCTGTTTAGTTTATTAATAGTTTCAATCATATGAACAGGTATTCTTATTGTTCTTGCTTGGTCTGCAATAGATCTGGTTATAGCTTGTCTTATCCACCAAGTTGCATAAGTTGAGAATTTATATCCTCTTCTATATTCAAACTTGTCAACAGCCTTCATTAATCCAATATTGCCCTCTTGTATAAGGTCAAGAAATTGAAGCCCTCTGTTTGTATATTTCTTTGCAATTGATATAACTAATCTTAAATTAGCCTCGACCATATCTTTTTTAGCACGTCTCATTTTTGTTTCACCCATGGACATACTTCTATTAATTTCTTTAATCTCTTTTACACTTAATCCAACTCTTTGCTCAAGTTCTATTATATTTTTTTGAGCTATGACAACATCCTGTTTAACTTTTTCTAGTAAGTCTTTTTTATACTTTTTCTCTTTCATTAAGGAATCGACCCATCTTACTTTTGTTAAGTTATCTGTATAGCTTGCTAAAAAGTCTTTTCTGGGCATGCGGGCATTTCTTACTAGTTGTTCTTGAATAAATTTTTCTTTTTCTCTAATGTTGCTAAGTCCAGATCTGGCAATTGAAGCAATGTCATCAAACATTCTTGGGCTAAATTTTAAAAATTGGAATATTTCTCCCAACTTCTTGAAGTCAGCATTTGCCTCTTTAGAATGCCTTCCTTTGGATTCAATAGTCTTAAGTGTCTTATTATACTGACGCTTAAGATTAGTCATTCTTCTTTGCACTTCTTGCATATCAGGCCCTGAAGGAGCATCATCGTCTGATTCTTCGGCAGCTTCTGCTTCTTCTTTTGCTCTTTGGCTACCAGGACCAGCTGAGGGAACCTCTTCCATCTCCTCTAAAAAACCAGTTAAAAAGTCATTAATTTTCTTTTCTCCATCTTTAACCATCTGATGATAATCAATGACAAATTCAACTGTTCGAGGATATGCAACACTTGCCGCAAGAAGATCTCTCATACCTTCTTCGATTCTTTTAGCTATCTCTATTTCACCTTCACGTGTAAGAAGATCTACAGTTCCCATCTCTCGCATGTACATACGAACTGGGTCTGTTGTTCTGCCTGTTTCATTTTCAACTGCAGCAAGTGCTTCTGCAGCTTGCTCAAGTGCGATATCATCAGAGTCTTCTGATTCAGCTAATAAAAGATCATCTGCATCTGGTGCAGTTTCATGAACTTGCAAACCTAAATCATTAATCATTCCAATAATTTCATCAACCTGATCTGGATCAGATATATCTTCTGGGAGATGATCATTCACATCAGCATAAGTTAAATAGCCCTGCTCTCTTCCTTTTACAATAAGCTCAGCTATCTTAGAACCTTTCTTACTTAATTTATCCACGAATTATGGTACCTCAAATGTATTAGCTCTATTTGGTGATTAATTTTACTTTTTCAATCTATCTAGAACTTAAATTTTTTAATAAAATCTGATCTTCTTGCGATATTTCATCTTTTTTAAGGATAATCTGTTGCAATTCTCTTTTTTCAGCAGATGATATTTCTTGCATATTATACTTTTCTTTTAGTATTTCTTGTCTATCTTTTTCAGATTTAGAAATTAAGCCTATACAATCACAAAGCATAATATCTGCATCTTCTTCTGAAAGCTTTATCTCAGAAACTAAAGCCTCCCCAAATAAATTTTTAATTTTTTCATTTTTAATCTGTTCAAATAAAATTGATGGGGCTGCTTCTAGATTTTCTTTATAGAAATCTTTAACATCATGAAGAAATAAAAATCTTGAATCCTTTTTAATAAGATCAAATGCCCTATTAGTTGATAGCTTAGGATATTGAATCAGCGCAGTAAAAACTCCCATTACTGATTTTCTAATAACAGAGCTTGAAATTTTCTTTACTGGTTCATCTAATTCCTGCTTATCTGGCAAAGAGTTAATACCGCTATTTACTAATTTTCCGAAATCAAGATCGCATATATGACCAATTTCACTAATATATGCTTCTTTAAGTGTTGGATTAGTTATTTTATCAACTAAAGGTAATGCGAATTGAGCAACTTTAGATCTTCCTTCTATTGAAGAAAGATCTGAGTGTTTCTTGATAGTGCCTAAAAAATAATCAGAGAAAGAGGTTGCTTCATTTGCAAGTTTGATGAAAGCATCTTTCCCTTTCTCTTTGATAAAGCTATCTGGATCATCTCCAGAATTCAAAAATATAAAACTCATTCGTATATCTTCTCTAAGAAGAGGTAAAGCATTTTCAATAGCTCTCCATGATGCTTTTTGACCTGCTTCATCTCCATCAAATACTATAAAAATATTATTTGTATAACTAAGAATTTTTCTGAGTTGTTCTTGGGTAAATGCTGTGCCCGATGAGGCAACAGCATTTTTTATCCCATGTTGATGAAGGCCTATAACATCCATGTAACCTTCCACTAAAAATAATGACTCTGGTCTTTTTTCAGTTAGTCTTGCCTCATAAAGACCATAAAGCTCATATTTCTTTTTGTATGTTTTAGTTTCAGGAGAATTTAAATATTTTGCTTGATTATCTTTGTCGATAATTAATCGACCACCGAAAGCTATGTGCTCACCTTTGATGTTTTTAATGGGGAACATCAATCTATCGCGAAAACGATCATACATATCATCATTATCATTAGTTCCAAAAAGACCAGAGTCAGATAAGTCTGGTTCGCTAAAGGTTTCTGATAGTATGCTGTATAAGCTTGGACTTCTTTCCATTGAATATCCCAATTCAAAAAACTTTGCGGTTTCACCGCTAATTCCTCTACCTTTAAGATACTCTATTGTCTCTTTACCTGGATTTGATCTTAATTGTTCTTTAAAAACTTGCGCAGCCTTAGTATTTATATTGATGGCGTCTGACAGATCGACTGATTTTTCTTGTTTAGGCACTTCCATGCCTACGTGCGAAGCTAATAATTCCACTGACTCCATGAAATCAATGCCGTCATATTCTCTTAAAAAATGAATTGCATTGCCCGAGGCCTTGCAGGCAAAACAATGATAAGAACCTGTTTCTTCGTATACAACAAAGGATGGTGTTTTTTCGTTACCATCTCCATGAAATGGGCATTTTGCTTTATATCTTCCGCCGACTCTTTCTAATTGAACTCGTCTATTAATAATATCAACAATGCTAACAGACGTTAGCAATCGATCGATAAAGCTTGATGGAATAGACATATTTAATTATTTGTTAGCCAATGATCTATAAGTATTTTTGCTGCATGCGCATCAACAAGATCTGTTTTTATTTCTGAAAGATTTTGCCTTGCTTCAAAGCTTGTTAATCTTTCGTCTACATATTCACATGGAATATTAGTTGCTTTATTTAATTTTTTAAAAAAAACATTTACTGTCTTCATAATATCACTATCTGTTCCATCCATATTAAGAGGCTTACCAACTAAGATTAATTCAGGCTTCCATTCCTCAACTATTAAATGAATTTTATTCCAATCCGTCAGGTTATTTTTATTAAAAATAACCTCCAAAGGCGAAGAAGTCCTAGTCTTTGTTTGACCAACAGCTACCCCAATTTTTTTTGTACCGAAATCAAAAGATAGTATTTGCATTTACTTTGTTGAAAAATTCCAATCCCTTATTATTTCTAAAATACTATATTCATTTAGCATCTTTGGATCAAAAGACGCAAATGGAGCTGCTTCTTCCAAAATATCTAGAGCCATTTTATCAACATCTGGATTACCTGATGATATTAGGATTTCAGATTTAATTAAATTACCAAATGAGTCAATTTTTGCCATAATTTGAACTCTCGAAGCAGAGTAATCAATATTTTTAGATGAAATTAATTCATCACCGGTCGACTCTATATCCCTTTGCCACAAATTAAGATACATGGCTTCCTCAGTGCTAACTAATGAATTAGCCTCTAATTTTTTTATTTTTTGTGCCTGATATACGCTTCGATTAGTTTCTTTAATTATTAAACTTTCTTGGGATTCATTTATATTTGATAATGCCGTTGAAGACTGGCCAACATTACCAAAAGAATCCTGAGATGAATTAGCAAATTTAACATTAATAATTGGTGAATTCTCTATTAATGGTAGTTTATAAAAAGTGGTAAAAGTTATACCAAAAACTAATAATGTGTGGAAAATTAAAGATAGAACAAAAGACTTATTTAGTGTTAATGATCTTTTGCTAGTCTTTTGGTTTAATAAAATTGAGCTCATAGTCCAGATAAATAATCATCGATAGGGTTTTTTCCTGATTGATTAAAGATTTCTCTTGCACATGTTGGACTAGTAATATTTATTTCAGTTAGATAGTTTCCAATCATGTCTATTCCAGCAAAATTTATACCCTTAGATAGTAAAAATTTACCAACTTTTTCTGCAACTTTCTTTTGATTTTCATTGATATCTTTTACAACACCCTTCCCACCTGCTGCAAGATTACCCTTAAAGCTCTCTCCTTGGGGAATTCTAGCTAGAGTTTTTTCAAAAGGTTTGCCATGGATTATCAGAATCCTAAAATCACCGTTATAAATTTCTGGTAAAAATTCTTGAACAACTATTTGCATGGTCTCATCTTCAGTCATGTCTAGAAGAATATCTAAATTTTCTTCTTCCATGTCTTCCATTTTGAAGATTGACTCACCGCCCATACCGTCAAGAGGTTTAACAACAATAATTTCATGATTTGCTTGAAAGTTAATAATTTTCTCAATATTAGAAGTGATAAGTGTTCTTGGAATGAACTCTTTGAAATGGAGTGCAAATATTTTTTCATTGAACTCTTTTATTGAATTAGGTCTATTAAAAATCTTTGCCCCTTGGGTTTCAGCCAGGCCTAAAAGATGGAGTGAATTTATATAATCTGAATCTACTGGTGGATCTTTTCTCATTATAGTATATGAAAAATCTGCAACATTGATGGGCTCTTTTCTAATCCCCTGTACTTGACTGGAGCCAATCTCAATAATGTTTCGAGCATCCGCAAAAACCATTCCCTCATCTACATATAAATGCTTCATTTCAGCCTGAAATACCTTAAAGCCTCTTGAAATAGCCTCTTCCATCATAAAAATAGATGTGTCTTTTTTAGACTTAAGCTCTCTCATGGGGTCGGTGATAAAAAGTATTGTTTTGCTCATAATTAAATTTTATCAAATTGGTTTTGAATAAGAGATGCTATCACAATAGGAGCGGTTTCTGCTCGAAGAATATTTTTACCCAATAATTTAAAATCAAATTTATTTATATTTAACAGATTAATTTCAGATTTTGAAAAACCAGACTCTGGTCCTGTAATCATGCACATATCTGATGAAGAAAGATCGGATGCATTGAAAAAGTTATTGGCATCGACATCAAATACACAAACATCCACATTATTTATTAAAGTTATGGCCTCTTCCAGGCTTGTTACCATGTTTGTCTTAGGTATAAAGTTAGATCCACATTGTCTGCAGGCCCCTATAATAACTTCTTCTATTTTTGAATAAATTTTTGAGATATCTTTCTTGGCAATACTTTGATCTATTAGATCGGGTTTGTAAAAAATAAACTCTGACATGCCAACTTCGCATAGCTTCTGAACCATAAAATGAAAATTATCTTTTTTAATAAATGGCACAACAAAAATAACTTTTTTTAACGATGGTTTGGAGATATGTAAATCGGAAACTCTTTTTAGGGTTACTGAATTTCTATCAGATTCTTCAATCTCGCATATAGCTGAGGCACCACAACCATCAAAAACCTCAACCTTGTCTTTTTCTTTTAATCTCAGCACCTTTATAAGATGAATAGACTGAGCCTGATCTATTTTAAAGACACTACTATTTTCTGATACTGATTTACAATATATTCTATGGATTCTCACAATATCATTATAGCTATAGGATACATATAAATGTCAGAGTTAAGTCTAATATTCATAAGGCATGGTGAGGCATCTGGGAATTGGGGCGAACATCCGGACCCCGGTCTTAGTGAGAATGGAGTGTCGCAATCACAAAAACTAATATCAAATCATTCGCTTCAATTATTAGAAGATTTCATATTTGTTTCCAGTCCTATGTCTAGAGCCCAAATGACAGCAGCTCCTCTAATTAAAAAATATAAAAAGAGCTTACTAATAGATAGTATTTTTTCTGAGATTCCTTCTTCAAAAGTGATCGCCTCAGAAAAAAGAGAATGGCTAAAGAAAATTATGACAATGAATGTTGATGTCTTGCCTCAAGATGTTGCAGAGTGGAGAAACCATATTATNNAATGCTGTGGTAAGTGGCTTAATGAATCGCCCAGAAATTATGTATTTTTATCCTGACTATACTTCTATTACAAAAATTACATTGCAAAACAATAAAGCAGTTAATATTTCTTTAGGTGATGAAAAAAAAACTATCATTAATCTCTAAAAACCTATTGAGCAATTTTTAAACAACTGTAAACTGATATTTCTCTTTATTAATTATTCATTCATTTTGGGAAGTAAAAAAAAATCATTTGATAGCTACTCCAAGAAACCTCTCAAAGAAGAGGTAAGAAAGGCTCTGAAAAGATATTTTGCACAACTAGATCAAAAACATATGCCTATTGATGTATATCAATTGGTTTTAAATGAAGTGGAGCCGCCGTTATTAAATGCTGTGATGAGATTTGCAAATAATAATCAATCTCAGGCTTCAAGAATCTTAGGTATTAATAGAACCACCCTTAGAACAAAATTAAAAAAATATAATATTAAATGATGCATTCAATTAAACCCAAAACTGCTCTTATAAGTCTTTCGGATAAGACCGGTCTTGAAGAGCTTATCAATTTCCTAGTTTCTGAAAACGTAAAGATTCTTTCGACTGGCGGAACTTATAAAGCAATCAAGGAAATTACATCAGAAGTTATAGAAGTGTCAGACTTCACTGGTTTTGAGGAAATGATGAATGGAAGAGTTAAAACACTGCATCCTAAAATACATGCTGGTATATTGGCAAGACGTGATCAAGATTTAGAAGTTCTTGAGGAAAGAGGTTATGAGCCGATTGATTTGGTAGTAGTAAACCTTTACCCATTTAAGGAAACGATTACTCAGGGTTGTTCTTTTGATGAAGCAATTGAAAAAATTGATATTGGTGGTCCAACCATGATTAGATCAGCTGCAAAAAACTTTAAAGATGTTGCTGTAGTTTCTAATCCATCAGATTATTCACAACTAATAGAAGAGTGGAAAAATAGTGATGGAATATCTTATGATTTTAGAAAACAATTATCTCAAAAAGTTTTTGAAACAATGGCAGATTACAATCTTTCAATTTCAAACTACCTTAAGGAAGGGTCAGAAAATAATATACCTAGCTATAGTTTTGAGACAAGCTCATCACTAAGGTATGGAGAAAATCCTCATCAAACTGCAAATCTTTTTACTTTTTCTGATCTTAAACATAAAAATATTGCGAATGCCGATATTTTACAGGGCAAAGAACTGTCCTATAACAACATAGTTGATGCGGATGCTGCATGGGAATGTGTAAGAGCGTTTGACGACCCGGCGTGTGTTATTGTTAAGCATGCTAACCCTTGTGGAGTTGCCGAATCAGAAAATATTTTTGGTGCATATGATTTAGCATTTAAAACAGATCCAACATCTGCTTTCGGAGGGATAATCGCCCTTAATAGAACCCTAGATACTAAGACTGCGCTAGAAATAAATTCAAGACAATTTGTTGAGGTTATCTTGGCAACAGATTATGAAGAAGGTGCTTTAGCTGAATTTGCTAAAAAGAAAAATGTAAGAGTCTTAAAGGTTGATCTTGAACAAGATAACCCTTATCCAGGAATGATAAAAAAAGTATCTGGAGGAATCTTAATCCAATCAGATGATACTTTTGCTGTCTCAAGAGAAGATTTAAAATGTGTTACAAAAAGACAGCCAACACCGGATGAGCTAAACGATTTGATGTTTGCTTGGAGAGTAGCAAAGTTTGTTAAAAGTAATGCTATTGTCTATGTCAAAAACAGACAAACTATTGGTATTGGCGCTGGTCAAATGAGTCGCGTCATTAGTGCAGATATTGCAAATCTTAAAGCCAAGGAAGAAGGGCTTGAAGTTCAAGGTGCTGTTATGGCTTCAGATGCATTTTTTCCTTTTAGAGATGGAATCGATAAAGCTGCATCTAGCGGCATCGCTTCAATCATTCAGCCAGGCGGTTCAATGAGAGACAGTGAAGTAATTGCTGCAGCTGATGAAAATGATATTGCTATGGTATTTACAAATACAAGACATTTTAGGCACTAATGCAAATATTAGTTATTGGTTCAGGTGGAAGAGAGCATGCTTTAGCATGGAAAGCGGCCCATGATAATACAGTTTCAAAAGTTTATGTATGTCCTGGTAATGCGGGAACAGCTATAGAAAATAAGCTAGAAAATATTTCTCTTGATGTTAATGATTTCGAAATTATTGAGAATTTTTGTAAAAAAGAAGATATTAAATTAGTTATTATTGGTCCTGAACAACCACTTGTAATGGGAATGGC
>ENA-UZWU01000067-UZWU01000067.1-metagenome-genome-assembly--contig:-Day-4--1m-contig-67_pt1 | contig 17611 bp, 15 predicted proteins | sample MGYA00260345_ERZ794905 | MGnify/ENA metagenome assembly ERZ794905
GAGCCCTAAAAATATAAACTCTTATATACAAGGGTATTATAGTTTTTGGCACTAGTAGCAAAGGTTCGCTCCCAATAATCTAACTGTCTTTGCTTACGTCCGTTATCTTACAGATTTCTGGGCTATAGGGGCATAGTTTATAACTCAATGGCGTGGGTACCAAAGCCTGCTGCGGAGTAGATTTGGCTGTGTGAAGCTGGTGACTGAGTCAATAGCACCTAATCAGGCTCTCACTTTTGATGTTTTAGGGCATAAACGTTGACTTAATAAGCACTTCATTGAAACCGCCCTCTAATGTACCTCTCCAGAGTAATCCCTAGTGATTTCAAGCATCACTCCAGTAAACCTTGCATCATTCAGAGCCTCACGACCAAGTCAGTGCACAGAGCTGCTCAGTGGCGCTACCGTTAACGTTAAATCAAACCTTCCAGCCATTGGCGAAGCATTAGAGACTTGTACTAATATTTAAGGACATGACAAGTCTGACCTATTTTTTACTCACACCAGATGGTCAATCAAATACCTTGAGGGTTGTTTAGGTTCTCACTCTTTAGACCAATACACCTCAGCTGATATAGCACAACTAAGAGACTGATTTGTCTGGCGAGGGTTGGCCATTGTATCAATGCAAAGTAACTTCAGTAGAGTGGTCACGAATAGGGCATTTGTTCCGCCTACCCTCTACCCTCTACCCTGCGAATAACAGCTGACTCGCTACGAATCAAAACGGCCTAGTTATCGCGCATTAGGAGATAACGGCTAGAACTTAAAAGTATATTCTTTTAAACTCTGGCTATGACAACTACTAATTTTTTACTCGCCTTAGGCCCTCTGTCCGTTATTGTTTTTTTATTATTAGAGCAATCGCGCAGTAAGCCCAAAAAACCTCCCTTTAAACGCGCGAGAGTATTCCTCGTCATTGCGCTATTGGGGCTAGCAGTGACAACCTACGCCAGCAGCCACTTACTTATTCCATTAGTCACTATCTTCGCACCATTTGAAATAATGAGTGTTTCAAGCATCGGCATACCACTTTATCTCAATATGATTCTAAGTTTCTTATTAATCGACTTATGCCAATATTGGGTGCACCGCTTGCATCATAAAATCCCTTATTTGTGGCGCTTACACCGACTGCATCATTCCGATAAAGATGTCGACGCATTGACGACCTTTCTTCATCATCCAATAGAATACTTAACCACATTTGTAATCAGCATCATTTTATTTATTCTATTTGATATACCCATGATTGTTTTAGTCCTATATTCAACCATATTCTCTGTGCATGCCGCTTTTTCACACACAACCTTAAAAATAAACCGGCAGCTTGAAAGATATTTGGGCTATGTGATTGTTACACCCAGCATTCACCGTCTTCACCATGCCTTAGCCTTTAAAGAAAGTAATAGTAATTTTGGGCAAGTCTTTTCTTTTTGGGACCGTCTATTTGCTAGCTATATAAAACCAAGCACAACGAAAAAGGCCTTGGTCTTTGGTATTAGCAAAAAACAAGGCCCCGCAGCGTTATCGATAAAAAGTTATCTAATAAATCCAACTAGGAACTAATAGGATTCATTAAAAATGGGTTTAAGACTTTACGGCTCATTCGTCCAACAATCATAGTCTGTGTAATATTCACTTTTTCCTAGAGGATAATCGGGAATCGCCTCACGGTCGTTATTACAAGTTCCCGTCCAATTTTCGCCGAATTTAAGTGACATTTTCTCAAGAGAGTTAAGGGTGATATAGGGTGAAAAGGCACTTTGGGTATCAGATGACCTAAGAGAATAATCTACACCTATGGTGCTATGCGCTGCGCCGAAACCAGCACCAACAAAAACACCCTTCCTTAAGTCCCATCCCACTGACAGCTCATTTTGGGTTGATGCATCGCCATCAAAATATTTGGCTCTTATTGCACTCAGCTTTAATTCCCCCAAATTAATTGAAAAGGAAATGTCGTGCCCGTTTACTCCATCTAAACTCAGCTCATCACTATCTATGTTCGTATAATCATTCAGCGGGCTCAGGCTAACCACCAAATCTACATTCGTTTTTCTGTGACCCACAACGACCTCAGGTACTTTACTACCCGAACCCAAGGTCCACTTGAGGCCGCCATAAACTTCGTTGACTGCTTTAGAATCAATACTCACGATAAAAGCACCATTACCAGCTATAGAATATTGCGACAAGAAAAGCCCCATAAATACAAAGGCTGCACTAACTAATTTTTTCATATACAAAANNTCCCCTAGAATTTATAATTTTTTTGATAAATCGACGCTACTAGGTGTAGATGCCGAGACTGAGATTCAGGAGGCGCAGGATGCGTTTAACAGATTCTTAATGATTCCATACTCTTTAATCTCGGCACACACTATCACAGGTGGGGGGCCATCTTCTAGCTTTGGAAAGGAATCGATAAAATATGCACAAGAATCATCCAAATCGGACAATTACCGCCACTTTCCTAAAACAGTGAAAGCGGCTAAAGGCGTAAGCGCAATATACAAATTTTAGCTGCCTCAAGTAAACTTGTACCTGATCTTGCACAAGTCGCTGCTCTTAGCTAGACTTGTTCCATTAACCGTACAACTACAAAGGAGGGTACTATGAGAATCATATCTTTTACTGAAGCAAGAAATAGGCTCAAATCTGTACTTGATCATGTCGTAAACGACGCAGACTACACTGTAATTACACGTAGAGATTCTGAAGATGCTGTCGTTATGTCTATGGATCATTACAATAGTTTGATGGAAACAGTTCATTTATTAAAGTCACCTGCTAACGCAGCTCATTTAACTCGCTCAATCGAACAATTTAAATCAGCTCAAGTGGTTGAGCGAGAGATATTAGGTGACTAAGTTGTTAGCGTGGACCGATGATGCATGGGCTGATTATGTCTATTGGCAAGGGCAAGATAAAAAGACGCTTAAAAGAATTAATAAATTAATTACCGATACTAGGCGCTCTCAATTTGAGGGGATCGGAAAACCCGAGCCTTTAAAAGAACATTTATCTAGTTTTTGGTCAAGGCGCGTGGATGAATCCAATCGTCTTGTCTATGCAGTTAATGATTGTCATATCACTGTTATATCTTGTCGCTACCACTACTAACCAACAGCTAACATGTCACTCAAAAGGACAAATAACAGTTGGTTTACTCCCTTATCACTTATTTAAACCAACCTTTATTCGCCTCTTAGTGAGGCCTTAGATCTAGAGCGAGTATGTCACTACAACCCCCAGTGGGCACATTGCTATTAGAGATTAAAAGTAGAGAGACATGCAATATTTACGCTACTATATTAACCTTTCGCGGAGGTAATCATGCAGTACACGCTTTTTAACACACCCATAATAAGCTCCATTCTGCGTGTGATATCTAAGATCACCTTGAAAATCATTCGATGGCGGGTTGTTGGGCAGCTTCCGGAAGACCAACGCAAGTATGTACTCATAGTAGCGCCCCACACTTCAAACTGGGATTTTATATTGTTTGTTTTGGCCGTATCAGTATTGCGCCTAAAGCCCAGCGTACTGATAAAAAGCACTTTGTTTGTAGGTCCTTTGGGCTGGTTTTTACGCTATTGCGGTGCTATTCCCGTCAACCGCACTCAGGCAAGCTCATTAGTGGACTACATTGCAGGTATCTATAAAGAGCGAGACGACTTTGTCTTAATTATCACTCCAGAGGGCACCCGCAGCGCAAACCCTAACTGGAAGCAGGGGTTTCACCATGTCGCAACAACGGCTCAGGTACCTATCCTTATCGTCTATGTAGACAGCACTCAAAAGACCATTGGAATAGAAGGATTAATGGAACCCTCTGACGATATAGATAAAGATGTAAATAAACTGAAAAAGTTTTTTGACACCAAAAGCGGCTTAAAGCCAAAAAACTATGCTTCCTAGGGGCCTATGCAGAGACCCTTCTGTCTGTTTATCTATCTAAAAATATCCGCCTAACGAATAATTGATCATTTTAGAGAGCGGATTTGCTAGGGTAGAGCGTCTTAGCAATGTAGCTATAATTATTCCCCCCCCCAATTTAGTTACAATCCCTAAAACCCTGTTTACGCAGGGTTTTTTTATACCTTTAAAAAACTTTGTTATATGCGTGGGCAGATGCAGCATCTAGTTTTTCTGGGCGCCATACAGCAAAAGAGCCCTTAGAAAGCCTATTGAAATACTGAGCTGTTTATATAGCGAACCTACTCAAGCTAAAGGGCATTAAACTCAGCCTCCAACCAGTCCATTCGCTCGGAATACCACCGCTTTAAATACTCCACCTCTTCTTCATAGGTGTCGAAAATTTCCGGATTGGGCCAAACATAGGTACCCATGGTCTGCCATTTATCGTTATTTTCCTGCTGGGCATAGGCGAGCTTTTGGGCGTAGCTATCAATTTTATTTATAATCAATTCTTGATTAGCGCGGAAAAAAGTAAAGCGTTCTTTAAGCCTTGCTATAAATACTGGATCCGAGAACATTCTGTTGTACCAGGGGTTCCAACGTATATGAAAACCATTCGCGTAGCGGCTGTCTGAATAATCAACATTGCCAAAGGCCAGATCAAAATCCCATAACGGCCCCATTTTAATAGTTTCTCCTGGTATAACATTGAGATAAATACTGGAGAAAGACTGTGCATCCTGATTTTTAGTGATCTCATTAATCAGGTACCAGTCAACAAAGCTATCCATATCAATAAGTTGCGCATAGCCTGTTTCGGCGTCTCTATAGTTACCGCTAAATAATGTTGCTTCAAATTGACTGATTAGATTTTTAATATAGGTGTACTGCGCATCATCCTGAACAACATCTGGTGCCTTAATATTGATAAGAAACTCATTAGTTTCAAAATATACATCGTCGGGATCCAGCCTGTACAGCTGGTCTATTTCCAATAAAAACCCATCATCACCTAGGGCAACTCGATCGTCATCTTCCTCAACTTTTTGAGTGATATTGTACGTGCCGTTATACTCCTGATTCAGATACACCTCGGCAAACTCACTCTTGGGCGTCCAATCTAGATTACTCAGATAACCCATTTCAAAGGCTATAGTATTGCGCAACAGGGTTTTATCGGAATACTCGGCAAGAAAAAGCCATTTTTTATCTCTCGGCATGCCCAGCATCTCGGACTTGTCAGCTAGTTTCATCTGGAATGGTTTCTTCGGATGGTCCCAAGTGGAATTGCCCCGACCTCTAATCTTCATCTCGGCGTCGTTCAAGCCCGCAAAATCTCGCCCTCCATCCACAGTCACCACTCCTTGAATATAGTCATCTTTAGACTCTATGGGCGCACCGCCCGTGGTACTCAGGTAGATAATAGGTAGACCAGTGAATTTAGTTAGATCCACTCTATAGGTTGCCTGTCGGCCATCACCAGTGGTCACTTTATAATCAACCAAGCCAGAAAAATCGTTGGCTGTACTGCCACTATTTTGAGTCACAGCCCCTACCTCTAGAACTGATCCCTCAATCTCAAAGCTGGCGATCAAGCTATCGACTGGGCTATTAGTAGGCAGCCGACCACTAATTAGCTGATCATCAATCGTCAAATTAATATCCGCTGGTAGCTCTGGATTATTGACCATTAAAAATGAAAATTGACTGATCACTGGGTTCTCAGTTAATACTTCCGACTGGGGAGGCGTAACAGTAAGAGGTTTAGAACCACCTCCGCTACCACCACAGGAAGCCACTAAAATGGCAAATAATATAGGCATTGATTTATTGAACATGGGAGGTATCCGCAAAAGGGCTTTTCTTATTATTATCTAGTATTTAGAAATGCTGCTATAAGGGNNCGAGCAGGTTAAGATAGTTTGAGAATAGCTCGGGCATAATGCCTAGCATAATTTACTCGACCCCCTTAAAAGGAAACGAAGATGCTACAAGAAGCATTTATAGTCGCTGCCACACGCACCGCAGGAGGCCGACGCGGCGGCCGTCTCTCTGGCTGGCATCCAGTTGATCTCGCTGCTGAAATCATCGATGAGTTGGTTGATCGCACCAATGCGGATCCAGCCTTGATAGACGATGTCATTATGGGCTGTGTTCAACAAATTGGTGAGCAAGCAGTCAATATTGGCCGCAATGCAGTACTGGCCTCTAAGCTGCCCAACTCAGTTCCTGGTACTAGCGTTGATCGCCAATGTGGCTCGTCACAGCAAGCCCTGCACTTTGCAGCACAGGCAGTCATGTCTGGCACTATGGACTGTGTTATCGCCGCTGGCGTTGAGTCTATGTCACGTATTCCCATGACTGCGCCAGGCCCAGTGGCTCTCAAGGCAGGGCTTGGCCAATATCTTAGCTCGCAGATTCAAGAAAAATTTGGTGTCACTGAGTTTACCCAATTTCTCGGTGCCGAGATGATGGCTGAGAAATATGCTATATCCAGAGATGCCATGGACAACTACGCCTATCAGACAACGCTAAAAGCTATAGACGCCATTAATGCCGGCCACTTTGATAATGAGATCCTTCCTTTACAAGAGCGCATTAAAGATATGCCTGTGAGCGATCAGATGCACAGTGTTGACGAAGGTGTTCGCTTTAATGCATCGCTTGAGGCCATTAGTGGACTTAATCTACTACAGGAAGGTGGACGTATCACCGCAGGTACCGCCAGCCAAATTTGTGATGGCGCCAGTGGTGTTATGGTGGTTAATGCAGCGGGCCTTAAAGTTCTGGGCGTTGAGCCTTTAGCGCGTATCCACCATATGTCAGTGCTGGGCCACGACCCGGTGATTATGCTGGAAGCGCCTATTCCCGCGACCGAGCGAGCACTGAAAAAGGCCGGTATGGGTATCGATGATATTGACCTATTTGAGGTCAATGAGGCCTTTGCTTCAGTACCCATGGCTTGGTTACAGGCTACGGGTGCAGATCCAGAGCGGTTAAATATTAATGGTGGGGCTATTGCACTGGGTCACCCATTGGGTGGTTCCGGCACTAAATTGATGACTACCTTGGTGCACTCATTACAGCGCACCAACAAACGCTATGGCCTGCAAACCATGTGTGAAGGTGGTGGTATGGCTAACGTGACTATTATCGAAAGACTCTAGCCACAGAACCTTAAATAATAATAAAAAAAGAGCATATTATGTCTTCCACTAAAAAGCCTTTCGACGCCGTTGTTATCGGTGGCGGACACAATGGTCTTGTCTGCGCCTACTATCTTGCTAAAGCGGGTATGCGTATAAAAATCTGTGAGCGCAGATCGGTAGTAGGTGGCGCTGCTGTTACCGAAGAATTTCATCCCGGTTTTAAAAATTCTGTGGCCAGCTACACCGTTAGCCTGCTCAACCCAGATGTTATTAAGGATATGCGTCTCAAAGAATACGGGCTTAAGATCGTAAAGCGTCCTATCTCCAATTTTTTGCCTATAGATGACACCACCTACTTGAAACTCGGTGGGAGTCTGGAGCGCACTCAGCAAGAATTTAGGAAGTTCTCCGAGCGCGATGCTCAGCGACTGCCCGAATATTACGATCGTATTGAAGCTGTCGCCGATGTGTTGCGCAACATTTCAACTAAGACACCCCCAAATACCAAAGGCGGTATTCGCGCTGCTCTGCAAGCGGCAATTCAACTTTGGCCTGTGGCGCGCGGCTCGAATCAGCTACATCAGGATCTTCTGGACCTGTTTACCAAAAGTGCTCGTTCATTTCTCGATGCCTGGTTTGAAAACGAGCATATTAAAGCGGCCTTTGGTTTCGATGCCATTGTCGGCAACTATGCCAGTCCAGACACGCCGGGCTCTGCCTATGTCCTTCTGCACCATGTATTTGGTGAAGTAGATGGCGAAAAAGGTGCCTGGGGGCATGCCATCGGCGGCATGGGTTCTATTACTCAAGCCATGCGGCAGGCCTGCGAAGATTTGGGCGTGGATATTACCACCGACGCTATGGTTGCAAACGTTATTGTTGAAAAAGGTGCTGCTAAGGGCGTTGTTCTACAAAGCGGAGAAACTATTTATGCCAAGCGCGTAGTCTCCAATGTAAATCCGGCGCTGTTATACGGCAAGATGATCGTCGAGACAGATTTGGAACCGGAATTTAAACGCCGTATGGATGGCTATAAAAATGGCTCTGGCACCTTCCGTATGAATGTTGCTCTGTCGGAGCTGCCGGACTTTACCGCCCTACCGGGCAAAGAATCGGCCGAACATCACCAGTGCGGTATCGTGATTGCTCCAACGCTGGATTATATGGACCGCGCCTATATAGATGCCAAGCTATATGGCTGGTCTAAGGCGCCGATTGTCGAAATGTTAATACCCTCGACCCTAGATGATAGCTTAGCCCCCGAGGGCCAGCATGTTGCCTCGCTATTCTGTCAGCAGTTTGCTCCTGTGCTGGCTGAGGGCCAGTCATGGCATGATGTGAAGGACGCCGCAGCGCAAACCATTATTGATACTGTGACTGCCCATGCACCAAATTTTAAAGACGCTATTGTTGGCAGTATGATTTTATCGCCACTCGATCTTGAAGAAAAACTCAGCCTAGTCGGCGGCGACATTATGCATGGGGTAATGAGCTTGGATCAGATGTGGGCCGCCCGCCCTGTGATGAACCACGGTAATTACCGCGGCCCACTTAAAGGCCTCTATATGTGCGGTGCTGGTGCTCACCCAGGTGGTGGCGTCACAGGCCTACCCGGGCGCAATGCCGCCAGAGAAGTATTAAAAGATAGATAGTCGTCCCAGGTTGTAGCTGGGTTAGTAGGCTGCGCGCAATAATTTGCGTCCCGGATACATGCCCTAAACCACCTTCATTCGCACAGCAAAATGGCCCACCGAGGAACCATAATTTAATTGTGCGCCGCCACGAAAATGTTCGCCATAAAAACTGATAGGGAAAGAACCAGCCTCCAGATCTAGCTGCGTGGTAATACCATCGAGAAGATTGACGTGCTAACCCAACAATATGGGCGTATGACTATGCACATCAATAAACCCTGGCGCCATGACCAGGTCCTTGGCATTGATTGTTGTATTACCCACCAGAGGTTGCTTGGAGATATGACTAATGGCACCACGGCGAATACCCACATATCTAATCGCATCGAGATTAGTCTCTGGGTCTATTACACGGCCATTGGCAATTACTACATCATAGTCAGCTGCAATAGCTTGAATAGATATCAGCAGCAATCGGGGCTTTTAAACTCAGCACTGCAATATTTTTAGCCATCTATTAGGACTGATTGGCCATTGAGGTACTATCATCCTGAGTCGGCAAAAAGTTTATTTGGCGAGAAAACAATCTTTCTGCTTATCTAGATAGGAAAACGATTTGGTGTTTTTATACGGCAGTTTCATAAACCCAGAAACCCCTAGACCCTCTATGGAATGAATATTATTTAATATCTGATCGAGGTAATCTTTAAACTGAGCCTTCTTAGAGATATCTAGCAGGGTTAAGTAATTATGGATTTTTAGATCCTGCTCAACCACCTCAAAAATAATACAGCCGGTATGCTGAATCTTATTCATGCTAGCCAGTAGCTGCATAATTATGGGTGGCAACTGCAGCATTTCATCAGGGTCGCTACCATCTTCGAAGTAGGAGTGCAGACGAGAGTCATCTTCGACTACTAGGGCATCACTGCAATCAAAGGGAATCTGCATATCGGGCGTTGGCAAAAAATCCTGATCAATATGGTCGCGGCTGATATGCAGAGTTTTACGTGCATCAAACATGCAGCTCTTAAATACGCCTTTATTACTAATGGCGCGCGCAAGATGGACCATATTATTAATAGCGCTCACTAGCGCTGGCGCCAAATTAGCATTGTAGAGATTAAGACTGGAGTCTATATAGACCCCATTGTCGTCCCAGTTAAGCGCCAGTCCGCCAACTACTGGATAACGACCTAGATGACTCACCGCAATAATAAAGGCCTTCTCTGAGTCACCCATGCCGCTGAGATAGTTTTTATAATGCCCGTACTCTCCGGCATCTGTTTCGCGGCTAACCTGGGCATCAAATTTATCAGCGCCCATTTCCTCTCGCAGAAAACTTTTTCTCGAGCTATACACCACTGTCTCTAACGGTGCATTAGAGCCGCTAAGTACAAAAGGAATAAGTGGCGCACTGGCCAGTGGGTGACTCAGCTTGGATGTCGCGACAATATGTTTCATATAACGCATATTATCGAGAAAATAGTCTCCCGCCCGATATCGAATATCCTGATCATCAGCTAACATTCCGCTCAATGTTCTAGCGAACTCAATGGGCAAGCCTAGCGATTCTGGCGTAATAACATTCACTCCAAAGCGACTTCCCTGCCCTGAAGCTAGCGCATAGATCGTTCCAGCCAAACCCTGTTCATCAAAGCGCGGCGATGATAGCTCACCTTGCAGCTGCTCATCACCAATAAAATAAATATCACCAAGCTTGGTATTGGTGTTGCCAAAGTCTAAATTAATTGCATCCAGTCCCAGGCTATCAATGTGCTGACCTCGGGCATTGCGCTGAGAGAAGACGGCCGCGCCCCAGTCAATCAGGGAGACTGTTTCTGTAACCGGATCAAACATTATATTCGACGGTTTAATATCTCCATGCACCATTAAATTGCCACCGGGTAACTGCGACTGGCAACGCAGATAGAGTAGTATATCGGCCAGCTGCGCAGCAATTTTAAGCACTAGGCGCGGCTCTAATTTTCCGGTTTGGCGAGATAGTTGCTCTAAATTAATCCCTGGTGCCCGCTCCATCATCAGAATTGACTGACCACTGACCTGTTGGAATTCAATAAATTTTGGAATACCGGAATGCTCGAGTTGATTGAGCATAAATCCCTCTTCTTCAAGACGGTCCTGAATATGTTGGGGTAATGTTATGCGGGAAAACTTAAACACATATTGCTGACCGGCTACATTGGTGCCAGAAAAAACAAATCCATAGGCCCCTTTGCCGACTACTTCAATATCAGTGTAGCCAAGGTGATCAAGTTGAGATTCGCAGAGGCTCAACCAGTCTTTTAGCTTACGCGCATCCTGATGACTGAGCAGATAGAACGACTGCTCTTCATTGATATAAAAGTGCTGTAGATTCTTCGATTCCTGAAAACCCATAATGGTTGGCGCCTAAATCATGGCTGCGAGCATGGTTGGTGGGTTTTGCAGATAGCCCATCCATACATTATTAAATCTTGCGATGGTGCCGCCATCAATAACACGATGATCACCAGACCAGCTTACCGTCATGATTTTACGGCTTACTACATCGCCCTGACCATCGATTCGCGGCAGGCTTTGAATCTTACCCAGCGCCACAATGGCTACCTCAGGTTTATTGATAATCGGAGTTGCCGCTGTGCCGCCAATCGCACCTATATTTGAAATAGTAATGGTGCCGCCGGATAGTTCCTGGGGGTTAATCTTGCCACTGCGCGCGGCCATGGTTAGGCGCGTAACTTCCCGCGCTATATCCAATAGGCCCAGCTGCTGAATATTTTTGATATTAGGAACCAGCAAACCTGTTTTGCCATCTACCGCCATACCAATATTATGGCTGGCAATATAAGTCAGCTCACTGAAATCGTCATTGGTACGACTATTAATAATTGGAAACTGTTTAATGGCCAGAGACAGCGCCTTTATAAATAACGGCATTAGGGTAATTTTAAGATCATCGCTGGCATAGGTGTCTTTAAGCGATTGGCGAAACTGCATAAGATCGGTGACATCCATTTCATCCACATAGGTAAAGTGGGGAATGGTTGCTACAGCTACACTCATGCGCTCGGCCATAATTTTACGCACGCCCTTAATCGGTTCCACTCTATCTTCAGCGGTGATTTCGATCTCAGGTGTGGGTATTGCTACATCCCTATCCTGGGCAAGATAACCCAAGATATCTTCTTTAAGTACCCGGCCATGCTTACCCGTACCAGTAATGGTGACAAGGTCGAGTTCATGCTCACGGGCCATTTTGCGGACTGCTGGGGTAGTCAATACCTTACTAGTGGAGGATAGGTCCGTTGCAACTGAAGTCACAGGTGCGGGAGCGGTTTCAGCAACTGACTCGGGTTCCGCTATCTTCTCTGCCTCTTGCTCCGAATCTATCTCAAGTCCAAATAATGGCTCATGGACCTTGGCGGTATCACCTTCTCCATAATAGAGTTTATGTACTCTTCCGTTATACATAGAGGGAATTTCAACAATGGCTTTGTCGGTACTAACATCCACAACAATCTGATCTTCTTCAATCAAATCACCCTCTTTGACCTTCCATTCGATCACTTCACACTCAACAATACCTTCACCAATATCCGGTAATATAAAATCTTTTTTCACGGCGTTTAGCCCTCCAGGCTCTAGTAGGCGAGACTCGCTTTAATCGCTTCATATATTTTTGAATAATCAGGTAAATACTGTTTTTCCTGTATCAGTGGAAAAGGTGTATCTAGCCCAGTCACTCTTGTAATAGGTGCCTCCAGACTTAGGAAACAATGTTCTTGAATAGTGGCGGCAATCTCACCGGCAAAACCACCCGTTAGCGGTGCTTCATGACTCACTAAAAGGCGGCCGGTCCTGTTCACTGAATCGACCACTGTGTCTCTATCCCAAGGCAGCAAGGTACGCAGATCAATGATCTCACAGGAAATACCCTCCGCAGCAGCAAGCTCTGCAGCCTTGCCTATTTGTATCATCTGCGCACCCCAGCCAAGCAAGGTGATATCTGTGCCCTGCTGTACTACTTCGGCGACACCCAGTTCAAGCTGATAGTCTTCGTTGGGAACATCACCCACAGAGGCGCGATAAATGGCTTTTGGTTCAAAGAAAATAACCGGGTCGGGATCGCGAATAGCCGCCAGCAATAAGCCTTTAGCCTGATAGGCATTACTGGGCATAGCCACCTTGAGACCAGGGGTATGACAAAAATATGCCTCGGGTGATTGAGAATGATAGAGGCCACCATCGATGCCACCACCATAGGGTGCGCGAATAGTCAGGCCACCACAGTTAAATTCATCGCCACTGCGATAGCGAAATTTGGCTGCTTCATTAACAATCTGGTCAAACGCGGGAAAGATATAATCGGCAAACTGAATCTCGGCTACTGCTACAGAACCCTGTGCCGCCAAACCTATAGCAAAACCAGCGATGCCCTGCTCAGTCAGGGGTGTATTAAAACAGCGTGGGCGACCGTATTTTTCCTGCAGGTTACTGGTCGCTCTAAATACACCACCAAACTTACCTATATCCTCACCCAGGCAGATAACTTTTTCATCTGCAGCCATTGCGATATCCAGGCCATTATTAACCGCCTGTAGTAAATTCATACGCGTGACATCAGCCATTAAGCGTTCTCCCCATGTGCTCGATAATTATCTGGATATTTCGCCACATGACTTTCCAGAGATTTTAGTTGCTCGAGGAGATGCCCTGGAGGCGTTTTATAGACATCGTTGATAATATCGGCGAGAGGAGGCTTAGGACGTCTTTCTGCAAGCTTTAACTCTTGCAGAATCTCTTTGCGGAAATTTTTCTGTAGCTCCTCATCCCTGCTCTCATCCCACCAGTCTTGTTTAATCAACCAGTTTTTCATCCTGCTAATAGGATCTTTTTGGCGCCACTCCTCCTCTTCTTCGGCACTGCGGTAACCACTGGGATCATCGGATGTTGAATGGGCACCAAGGCGATAGCTCATGGTTTCTATAAGCACTGGGCACTGCTCCTTGATAGCAATAGAACGCCCCTCAACAGCTGCAGCGTAAACTGCCAAAATATCATTGCCGTCGACACGAATAGTTTTAATGCCATAACCTACACCGCGCGGGGCTATGCCATCACCAGCATACTGCTCTGTAGAGGGTGTAGAAATTGCGTAACCATTATTGCGTGCCACAAATACCACCGGACTTTTCAAAACCGCGGCCATATTAAGCCCGGCATGAAAATCACCCTCGGATGCAGCACCATCACCAAAATAGCACAGCGTGCTGGCATTCTTGCCAGCTAGCTTTTGCCCATAAGCATAACCCGCAGCTTGGGGAATCTGGGTAGCCAGAGGCGACCTTATTGTCATAAAGTTAAGTTTGCGGGATCCGTAATGACTAGGCATCTGTCGGCCCTTTCCCAAATCACTGGCATTGCTAAATAACTGATTCATAAACTGTTCAGTTGTAAAGCCGCGACAGCGCAATGCCACCTGCTCGCGATACTGTCCCATAATCATATCGTCTGGACTAAAGGCAGCTGCAGTACCTGCCACTGAGGCCTCTTCGCCAGTGCAGGTGATATAAAAGCTGAGTCGCCCCTGACGCTGGGCGCCAACCATGCGCTCATCTAGGGTGCGGGTATAAACCATATCGCTATAGATTTTTTGAGCCAGTTCTCGTTTGATATTTGGTGCCTGCGCGCCTTTGATCAATGAGCCATCGGCCTTTAAGATACGCAAGGTGGGGATCTTTAACGCCGACCCGTCAATAAATATCGGGGCAACTATTTGTGAGCTTTTCACTGTCATCGAACACCTCTTATAATTCCATTTTTTAAGGGTCTAGAATCTATTTATTTATTCTTATTTACCCCACTCCAATGACGATAAAATTACCATGATGATGCCTAGGGAATCCTACCAAACTGGCCGTATACTAGGCTTTGATTTAATTTATTATTGCGCGTAAACTCCATTTTTTAAACATTAGTTGCGCAAACCGATCTAAAATAAACTTATATATCTAAATGATATTATGATTGGAGTTTCTCAGTGAGGGCGCAATAGTGTAGGCTACCAACTAAAACTGAGTGTTTTTATTAGTATAGATAAGTTTTCAAAGGACAATATGATCGAATATAAGCTAGATAATATTGATTGGAAAATACTAAATATCTTGCAGTCAGATGCAGGGATTTCCAATATCGAATTGGCGAACCAGGTATGCCTGTCACCCTCTCCATGCTCGCGACGAGTTAAAAATCTTGAGCAACTTGGCTATATCAATCGTCGCGTCACCTTGATTGACCCAAAAAAAGCCGGCCTGCCTGTAACTGTGTTTGTGCAGGTAACCATGCATCAGCAAATAAAAAAGGATCTCGACCATTTTGCCAATCAGGTGCTCAACTGGCCAGAAGTGATGGAGTGCTATTTAATGACCGGAGATTTTGACTATTTAATTCGGGTTGTTACCCGCGACCTGCTAAGTTACCAAGAATTTCTTGATGAGAGACTCACTCAGGTCGAAGGGCTGGACCATATTAAGAGTAGCTTTTCCCTTAAGCCGATTTGCTATAAGACAGAACTGCCGCTGGGACATCTAGTTTAGCTGGCTGCCAAGTCTAACCATGCCTATAAAAGCACTTATCGGCAACACAATCGGCAAAGTGGGCACTGCGTCCGTCGGGGACAGAAAATATAGCTTTTATGATGGTGCCACCTACATTCGATGGCAGATTGAGTTTGCTTGAGAGATTCGCTGTAAAAAACAACTAATGCACTGCCATTATCCGTGGACGTTGCCTATGCAGACATAAGCCACGTACTCAGCGCCATAGTCGGTAAATGTCCGACCATATACCGCGCTAGAAAAGAGCTTGGTTTTTGTAATATCGCGAGATGGAAACTCAAAATAATGTATTTTTTCGTGATTACTCATACTGCGCGGCCCGCGCAATTATTTCAGTCTTAAAGCTAGCACAGTAAAAATTAGTTCGCGTTAATCAATTTCATTTAGCGCTTCGCCTATGGCATTAACTACCAGATCAATCTCATGCTCGGTACTGATAAACGGCAGTCCCAGCTGCAATGTATCGCCTCCATAGCGCACATAGAAACCTTTCTCCCAACATTTCATCGCCGCTTCAAAGGGCCGCTTGGCAGGCTCGCCAGGCGCTGAGGCAAGCGTAATACCCGCAGCAGAGCCGTAGTTGCGAATATCCACTACATGCTTGCAACCCTGCAGCCCATGAATTGTACGCTCAAGTACCGGTGCTATGGCTCTTACCCGTTCAAACATATTCTCATTTTCGAGTACATCCAGCGCCGCTAGTGCCGCTGCACAGGCCAAAGGGTGCGCGGAGTAGGTATAACCATGAGGAAATTCGATCATATAGTCTGGTCCGCCACTCTCCATAAAGGTATCGTGGATTTCCTGTTTGGCGACCACCGCCCCCATAGGCACGGTGCCATTGGTCAGCTGCTTGGCAATATTAATAATATCAGGCACCACGCCGTACTCTTCGGCGCCTGTGGCTGCACCCACTCGACCAAAACCGGTAATAACCTCATCAAAGATCAGCAATATATTATGTTGGTCACAAATCTCGCGTAAACGCTGCAAATATCCCACCGGCGGCGGGATCACACCAGCCGAGCCTGCCATGGGCTCAACAATAACAGCGGCAATATTAGAGGCGTCATGTAATGCAATCATGGCCAGCAACTCATCTGCAAGGTGGGCACCATGTTCTGGCATGCCGCGACTAAACAAGTTTTCAGGCAGCATGGTATGCGCTAAATGGTCCGATTCAAGGGTTTGGCCAAAGGTCGCACGATTGCCAACAATGCCACCGACACTGATGCCGCCAAAGTTCACTCCATGATAGCCCTTGGCGCGACCAATCAATCGGGTCTTCGAGGCCAAGCCTTTTTTACGCCAATAGGCACGAGCCATTTTTAGCGAAGTATCTGCACTCTCAGAGCCAGAGTTGGTAAAAAAGACCCGATTAAGGCCCTCAGGCATAAACTGCGTAATGCGTTCGGCCAGCTCAAAAGATTTTGGATGACCATGCTGAAATGCTGAACAGAAATCCAATGTCTTGGATTGCTTGGTGATAGCCGCTGTAATCTCAGGGCGACAATGGCCCAAGCCTGTGGTCCACAGACCCGATAAACCATCAAAAATTTTACGCCCATCGGCAGCAGTGAGGTACGCGCCATTAGCTCCGACAATCATACGTGGATTCTGTTTAAATTCACGGTTGCCAGAGAAAGGCATCCAGTGCGCATCAAACTGCTCTGGTGTAACCCCAGCATGATCATAAAAACCCTGAGCATTAGGCTTCTTCACATTGGTATGTGACGACTCTGGATAAGATTTTTTGAATAGATTTTTAATCATGCTGTTCACTGGTACACCTATTGACCAAGGTATTAATCAAACAGCATTATAAAGTGGAATTCAGGGTTTTTGGCATACCCCCCAAGGGATACGCCAAAATGTTAGCGTTTAGAGATAGTCACTAGGGCAGATCATCCACTAATTCTCCTTCAACCTGCTCAAGCAGATCTTCCCGATCCACATTTAATGCCAACATAACTGTGGCCGCCACATAAATAGAAGAGTAAGTACCAATACCCACACCAATCATCAGCGCGATAGCAAAGTTATGAATCAGCTCACCGCCAATAAAAAACAGTGCCAATAACACCAGCATGGTAGTTACAGAAGTATTGATAGTACGCCACAGCGTCTGGGACAAGGATTCATTGATCACTTCAACGGGAGTAGCTTTGCGGATCTTGCGGAAGTTTTCACGAATCCGATCAGATACCACAATAGTATCATTGAGCGAGTAGCCAACCACCGCCAGCACTGCGGCCAGTACTGTTAGATCAAATTCAAAGCGCGC
>ENA-UZWU01009281-UZWU01009281.1-metagenome-genome-assembly--contig:-Day-4--1m-contig-9281_pt1 | contig 17524 bp, 22 predicted proteins | sample MGYA00260345_ERZ794905 | MGnify/ENA metagenome assembly ERZ794905
AGTAAATGCTATGGAATCTACATCATGGAAGATATTCGAGAAGATGTGGACAAGTGGGCAAATGTAGAGAAGGGTGGTTTCTCCGCCTACTCCCTTGCGTATGATCTCGGGAAGCTCTCCCACCTTAAAAAGTACGGAGTGGATCTTAGTAAGATATGAGCCAATATAAAAAAGCAGTAGATATGTTAGAAGAAGTGTTTAGTATTCTTCCTCCTGACATTGATCTGAGTAAGGGTGGAGTAGGGGAGCTTGCTCTTGCTGCTTACCTAGATCATTCGTTGGTCTCAGGAGATAAAGGAGCCGACGCAGAAGATATTAGCGGACTTCGGTATGAGTATAAAGTATCTATTACTAATCAGTTTAACTTTAACTTCGGAGCAAGAAAAGAGGGTTTCGAAAAAGTTATAGAAAAACACTTTAATGGAATAGCAGGCGCATACTGCGCAAATAGAAAAGGAATGATAGTAACAGAAGTGGCTTATGTTCCTAGCGATATTCTTGTACCAGCTTTAATTAAGCACTTCAATAAAGTAACGGGTAAATTGCTAGTTAAAAATTATCGTATGGAAAGTTTTAAGACTTTACTGAATGAAAATTTATCGACCTTGTAACAAAAAATATTTCTTGACTTCTTTTTCTATATCAACTATAATAGTATCTTAAATGACAAATCGAATCAAAAAAGAAACAGCAGAACTTATTGGCTTCCCTCCTGTAACGTGGTACGTTAAAGAAGTAGGGTGGTTATTGGAACAAGACCCTTTTTCAGAAAAATTTGGTAACATACCAGTACAAGAAGACTTGGTAAAAGATTTGTTAACTAATGGTATTCAAGCTCCTTTACTTGCAATGCCAAACTGGTATCCTATATGCGGCAGTCAACGACTACGCGCGTGTATGTATATAAAGGAAAAGTTTATGGGTATACACCCCATACTACAACAACCAGTAAGAGTTGCTAGATTTGACAAAGAGTATTGGAACTGTTTTCATCTGTGGCCAGATGAGGAGTTTCGCACAAAAGCAATTCAAGTATATTTTCAAACACTGGAAGTTGTATTTAAAAGCATTCATTTTATTGAGGATGACCCAATGAAAATGATTAAATATGAAACTGATGGCGATAAGCTACAATGGAAGGCAAGAGATGGTTGAATTATTAGCAGCAGTATTAGTAGTAGGAGCCTGTGCCCTGGCTCTAGGACTCTACATAGTAGTAGTAAATGGGCGATAGGTTTTATCAACAACAATTAGAAGCTACTGGGAATTGCCCCGGAGCTACACAATCACAAACTAGAAGGAAACGTAAAATGGCGTGGACAGACGAACAGAAAGCAGAGGTTATCGAGGCGTACGAAGCAGGTAATCCAACTCCAGAGAACAGCATGGAGATCGTCGCAGAAATCGCAGAGCAGTTCGATCAATCACCTAACGGTGTTCGCATGGTACTTACCAAGGCAGGCGTATATGTAAAAAAAGCCCCCGCCTCTGGTGGGACATCAAAAGCGAGTGGAGCAGCGACTACTAGAGTATCGAAGGCAGCCGCTATCGAATCTCTTACAGCAGCACTTACTGATGCAGGTCAAGAAGTTGACGAAGAAATCGTTAGCAAGTTGACTGGCAAAGCAGCAATGTACTTTGCAGGTGTTATTGCAGCAGTAAACGGCTAATTCTTGGGGCGCAAGCCCCTTTCACACCCTAAGCAAGTCGGCACGGAAGAAGATTCTGCCAACCCGCTTCATTAGGAGCACTTGTGAAAAAAGAAGAACTAGCACGGCTCGTCGATGAGTACGGTGATGCTGTAATCACTTATCGTAGTGAAAACAGTAATAAGTTGAAATACAATGTTTGTACATTGGACTTCAGCACGCCTTACGTTCAACAAAAGAAAAACAGAGCAAAAGAATCGAAAGATACTCTTTTGCTTTTTTGTTGGGACACCGACTCCTTTCGCCTACTCAAACCACAGAACGTGACGAGTGTAGTGCCGCTATCTTCGATTCTTAAGAACGGAGAATAGCTATGGAACTATACCAAGCACCGGAAGTATATGAGAAGGTAATTCATTACGATGAAATCAAAGAGGTACAGGTTAGACTTACCATTAATTGTTTCAGAGGTATAGAGTACTTACATGTTCGTAAGTATTATCTTGACTTTGAGGAAGAGTGGAAGCCTAGTAATGAAGGCATAGCAATGCCCCTTGACTTTGACAACTCAAGGAATCTTTTCGTCGGGCTAGTAGAAATCTTATCGCTTGCAGAAAGTAAGGAAATTATTGAGGAACATTTCTCAGATCTGATTAAGGACTTATACTCAAAATAGTTCTTGACTTTTATTCCTTCTTTCTGTATAATATAGTTTATTGAGTGAGGGAATCATATGTATCATTTTTTGGAAAAGGCTTCTGCAATGTACTACTCGGGTACTCCGATAATCTCGGATGCTGAGTTTGATTCATTATGTAGGCTGTACAATTATCAGGCTGTGGGACACGTCGTTACCGATGCTACTCCACACCTGTTTAAAATGTACTCTCTACAGAAAGTCTTTAACATTAATGATATAGATGTTTCTGGAGCTGCATACGTGCAGACTCCTAAGCTCGATGGCGCGGCAGTGTCGTTACATTATGTTGACGGCCACTTTGCACAGGCTCTAACTCGTGGAGACGGTAATCTCGGCAGAGATATTACGTTAAAACTTGAAGAGCTGGTGCCTGCCCGTATCGGAGCTGTTGGCAACGTCCAGATTACTGGCGAAGTCGTAGCTCCTGATACAATACCCAATGCCCGTAACTTTGCGGCGGGGTCTCTCAATCTAAAAGACTTGAGTGAGTTTCGTAATCGTTCCAAATCCTTGCGGTTTGTAGCATACGATATTCAAGGCGAGTCAGTCAATATTGAGAAATTTTCGCACGCAATGGACGGACTAGCTAAAGAAGGCTTCAATGTTATTACTACTTTTGATGCTACTGACTATCCCACGGACGGCTCAGTGTTTCGAGTAGATAACTATGCAACCTTCTACGGTATGGGGTATACAGCTCACCATCCTCGAGGTGCTTTTGCTCTCAAAGAGCAGAAGGACGGGGTAACTACAGAATTGCTTAATGTTGTGTGGCAAGTAGGTAAGTCCGGGGTTGTCAGCCCTGTGGCTATACTGAAGCCTGTGTTAATAGGAGATGCCGAAGTGAGCCGCGCAACTCTACACAATATTGAGTATATTCGCGCTCTCGACCTAGAGATAGGTTGCGAAGTTGAAGTTATACGTAGCGGGGAGATTATTCCACGAATCGTGAGACGAGTGGACATCGAGAAAAATAGTTCTTGACTTTCAGCTCAACTTTGCGTATAATATCTTTTCACTTAATCGGAGTAGTCCATGTTTCAAGAAATCTTTCCCCCTACTAACTGCCCATCTTGTGATGGTGAGTTGCAGTGGGTAAATGATTCTCTGTACTGCCGTGCCTCGTTGTGTCCCGCACAGAACAGCAAAGCAGTGGAGCATTTCGCTAAGACAATGAAGATCAAGGGCTTAGGCCCTGCGTCTATTCAGCGTCTTGGCTGGGCGTGCCCGTCCGATATTTACAACGCTTCTAGCGAAAGTATCTTAGCATCGTTGGGCTCCGAGAAAGTGACATCTAAACTTGAGGCGGAGATCGTTAACTCGTTTAACGCTCCCCTCGAGTTTCTTTTACCTGCCTTTGGTATTCCTCTAATCGGAAAAACGGCAACACTAAAGCTGTCTGAGACTATTAACTCTATATTTGAAATCAATGCAGACACTTGTGAGCGTGCCGGATTAGGTCCAAAAGCAACGCAGTACTTACTAGATTGGATGGAAAGTGATTTATCTTTCTTTCTAGAAACCATGCCTCATAGCTGGTATTTCTCAGATACTCCACCTCCTGCTGTGAGTAAAGGTAGTGTGTGTATTAGCGGACGTTTGAAGAGTTTCAAATCGAAAGCTGATGCTACTTCTGCTTTGAACGCGGCTGGATACGAAGTTAAATCTAGTCTAACAAAACAGGTAGGCTTTCTCATCAATGAAGGTGGGAGTGAGTCTGCTAAAACACGACAAGCCAGAGATACTGGCGTTACTATAGTAACTGATCTTAGATCATTTTTGGAGAATTAAATATGGCACTTCCTAAGTGGACCGATGAGCGTACTGAAGCGCTCACAAATTTTGTCGGCGGCGAAAGCCCCGTATCCCAAGCTACTGTTGCAGAAGCAGCAGACTCGCTTGAAACCTCTACTCGTTCTATCTCTAGCAAACTGCGAAAGATGGGCTACGACGTAGAGTTGGCTTCTGCTGCCGGTGGACGTTCGTTCAGCGACACGCAAGAAGCAACCCTTCGTGCATTCGTTACTGATAACTCAGGCGCATACACTTATGCTCAAATTGCTGAGCATTTCGAAGGCGGAGAGTTCTCTCCAAAGTCTATCCAGGGCAAGATCTTGTCTATGGAATTGACTGACCACGTCGCTCCTGCCCCTAAGGTAGAAAGCGTTCGTACATACACAGAAGCTGAAGAGGCTACTTTCGTCACTATGGTGAACGACGGTGCTTTTGTTGAAGCAATTGCTGGTGCGTTAGATCGCTCTGTAAACAGCATTCGTGGTAAGGCTCTGAGCCTGCTTCGTTCTGGCGAGATCCAAGCGATTCCTCGTCAAGAGAACACTAAAGGCTCTACTAACGTAGATCCGCTTGATGGTGTTGATGTTGCAGCTATGACTGTTGAAGCAATCGCAGAAGCAATTGGCAAGACTGCTCGCGGTGTAAAAACTATGTTGACTCGCCGTGGGTTGACTGCTTCTGACTATGACGGTGCCGCTAAGGCAGCAAAGTCACAGTAAATACACTTTTGTGTATGGTGGGCTGGCTGGTGTACTTCTAGTCAGCCTTTTTAATGTTCGGGGGAACTTTTGAATATATCTAGTGCTTTACTAAAGCAGTGCATCGCGCTGGCAGACTTTGAGACGTGGAGTTATCTTCGTCAAGAGTATCTGCCTGCCGAGTATCACACGCTTTATGGTCAGATTGACAAGCACTGTGAAAATTTTCATGAGTTCCCTACGTTCGATGATCTCAAGCTCAGTATCCGTCATGCGCCTACCCGAGACAAAGTCTTTGCTATAGAAGCAGTTGAGGTAGATATTGATGCGGGTACTCTGCTTGAGTATCTAAAGAATGAGTATACTCAGAAAGAAATCCTTAATTCTCTTGACAACTATATTGATAGTTCTGTAGTCTTTTCGTCTGCAGAAGAATCAGTACAGGAGCTTCATCAGATTGTTTTGGATATTGAGGACAAGGTTGACCTTGAAGTTCCTCAAGAAAGTATGCAACGTATAGAACTGTTTGAGCCTGAAGAAGAGATCGGTAAGTACATCGGTCTTGGTCTCAACGCTGAGTACGACCATGAAATCAAGTTCTCCCCCCGAGACTTGGTTCTTGTTGGTGGTCGGCGCGGGGCTGGTAAGTCTCTTACGTGTGCTAACATTGCTAATAACGTATTTCAATCTGGACGTTCAGCTATCTATTTCACTATTGAGATGGATAGTAGGTCAATATTGCAACGATGTTGCTCTATCGCTACTGAAGTGCCCTACTCTCGTTTGCGAACACAGAACTTAAGTGTGACCGAATGGGAGAAAGTGGCTGGCTGGTGGGCGAGCCGTTTCCAGCAAGGTCAGGATAGGTTGAAAGAGTACCGGGAAAATCGAGACTTTACAGAGTTCCATCGTAAACTTACTACACAGCATGAGCTTCTCCCGACTCAGCAGTTGGATGTAATTTACGATCCTAGTTTAACTCTGGCAAAGATTCGTGCCGAACTCGATAAAAAGGTTAACCGTATTGACGCTGGCGTCATTATTGTTGACTATATCAACCAAGTCAAGCGTTCTAACATTCCCTCTCGGGGAGGGCAGTACGATTGGACGGAACAGATTGAAGTTTCCAAAGCACTAAAAGCTATGGCACAGGAGTATGAATGCACTGTATTCTCTCCTTACCAGACTGATGCAACTGGCGAAGCACGCTTTGCTAAAGGTATTCTTGATGCAGCTGACGCGGCTTACGCGCTGGAAGCATACGACCAAGAAGACGAATGTATCAGTTTTAATTGTGTGAAGATGAGAGCCGCAAGTATGAAGTCTTTTACATCCACTATGGATTGGGAGTCTTTGAAGATGGGGCCGGAAACAGCACTTACTCCTCAGGAGCGAGAAGCTAGCTCACACAAAACTGATGAAGATATTGACGACCTCTGATAAAAAAAGTTCTTGACTATCCCTGTGATTTGCTGTATAATTATACTTCAATTCATGGGGATTTTTTATTTATGGGAATGATTTATGGCTCTAACAATCACACAGCAGATGGACGTAGAAAAAAGAAGAGGAGTACTAAAAGCACTAGACCGGCTATCCGAGGAGTTTCATCAAACGCTCCAGAGCCTTATCGACGACAAACTGTCGAGTACCGAAGTGCCCCCGATACAGATGGAGTTGCCCCTCGACTTCACACGATGTATTACACCGGCACGCTTGTTAAAGGTATCGGAACCATGCACAAAAGCAACGCGGTACCTGTAATCAACGAAGAAGAAATGAAAGACTTAGCGAGAATGAGAAGATGACAATACAAAACAAGAGAGCAGCCCCAAAGATCAAAGAGTTGTTTGACATACTGGAGCAGTGTATGGGCACGGGTGACTACGAGCACGCAGATGTAACGATTGCTCGTTTGTCAAAATACTTCCACCTCTTTGATGACGAGCACGCAGATTATTATCAGTACGCCCAAGACGTTACAGATGAGATGCTAAATGGCAGTGTAGAAGATGATTACTATGATGGAGACGATTATCTTACGGACTGGGACGGGGATGCACTAGCTTCTGCAGGTTTTGGTACGGATGAAAACTACGAATGAATGTAGAAGATCTACTGAAGAACAAAAAGATCGCATACATACCAAAAGGCAAAGACTTTGTAGTAAGTTGTCTCAATCCTGATCACGCTGACCGCAACCCAAGTATGCGTATCGACCAAGTAACTGGCATATTCAACTGTTTCTCCTGTGAGTATAAGGGTAATCTCTTTACTCATTTCGGAGAAAAAGTCAATAAAATGGAGATGAAGCGTCAGCTTCTCAAGAAGAAAATAGACGAAGTAAGGGCGGAAAGCGTGGGATTACAAATGCCGGAAAACTATTCTCCATATATCGGTAACTGGAGAAATATTCGAGCAGAAACATACCGAGAGTTCGAAGCGTTTATTCACGCTCAGAAAGACTTTGTAGGGCGTATCTGTTTTCCTGTGCGTGACCGCTCAGGCAGAATAGTAGCTTTTCAATCTAGAACTACAGGAGATCAAACTCCTAAGTACCTCAACACTCCTCCAGGAGCAAAGATGCCTTTGTACCCTGTAGTGGAGACAATACAAGGAAGTATCATTCTTGTAGAAGGTATCTTCGATGTACTCAACCTACACGATAAAGGACTACACAATGCTGTATGTTGCTTTGGTGTAAAGAACGTAACAGAAGAGAAACTACAAGTACTCTCCGTAGCTGGAGTAGACAACATTGATATATTTCTTGATAATGACGAAGCCGGACAAACCGGCGCAAACAAAATACGAGAGCTATGCGAGTCAGTAGGACTCACTACTCGCAACATCGCCTTTGGAGACAAGGGACTTGATGCGGGAGCATTAGCTAAACCTCAAGTAGACAAATTAAAGAGTAGATTATATGCCTAAGGTTGCATTAGTAGAAACCAAACCAAGTAAGACAAGATTTTCATCAGAGTTCGACGGACTGGAATTTGACCAGTTTCAGTTGTGCTCTGATCCAACTATTAAGAAAGTACTGAAGCGCGACTGCGATATTGATATGAACCCTGATGACTATGACTGGGTTATTCTCGTAGGATCAGACGCTATGAAGTACTATACAAAGATGAGTTCTGTAACAGAGTACTCAGGCAAGAAGGTAGACGAGAAGTTTCTACCAATTATCAATCCTGCTATGCTTGCATTCAAGCCAGAAGCAAAGAAAGTGTGGGAGCAAGGAAAGCAGAGTATACTTGAGTACATTAACGATGGTAAGCAAGATGCTGTCATAGACGACAGTATCGCGTTTGGTATTCAAGAGACGGAGGAAGCAAATGAATTTATTCGTGCAGCTATTGCAGAAGACTGCGACTACGTTGCTCTCGACTCTGAGACGACCGGTCTTTACCCTCGCGACGGTTATATGCTCGGTATCAGTCTTTCTTATAACGATAAGTGCGGCGCTTACATTGATACTGATTGTTTTAGTAGCGAAACTGAACGTCTTCTTCAACAGCTTTTTGACAAGAAAACAGTAATCTTTCACAACGCTAAGTTCGATATGGCGTTCTTTGAGTATCACTTTCACTTCAAGTTTCCCAGCTTTGAAGACACAATGTTGCTCCATTACCTCATAGACGAGAATCCTGGAGGGCATGGTCTAAAGCCTCTCTCAGTAAAGTTCACTCCCTATGGCGACTACGAGAAGCCAATGTATGAGTGGATTGATAACTACCGTAAAGAGCGCGGCATACTCAAGGATCAGTTTAACTGGGGAGATATTCCGTTCGACATAATGAAGCTCTACGCAGGTATGGACGCTTTGTGTACCTTCTTGCTTTACGAAAAGTTTGTAAAAATTAAACAGAACAAGAAACTGAAGTCTGTATATGACAATATTCTTATACCTGGCACTCGCTTTCTTATTGATACGCAGGATAACGGCGTACCCTTTGATAAGAAGCGTTTATATCTAGGACAAGATGCAATGCAGACTGATATTGATAATGCCATCGCTGCACTGTATGAGAATCCTAATATACGGAGGTTCGAAGAACTCAATGGAAAACCTTTTAATCCTAATAGCACTATGCAGTTGCGTAGCCTTTTGTTTGATTTCTTGGGCCTCAAACCAACTGGAAAGAAGACAGGAACGGGTGCGAATTCTACTGATGCGGAAGTGCTCAACGAACTCAGCCTTCAATCGGATGTACCTAAACAAATCTTGGCAATACGACAAAAATCTAAAATCAAAAATACTTATCTGGACAAGATCATACCTCAACTGGATAGAGATTCTAGACTTAGGACGGGCTTTAACTTGCATGGCACTACTTCTGGCCGTCTTAGCTCTAGTGGTAAACTTAATATGCAACAACTGCCTCGCGACAATCCCACTGTAAAGGGTTGTATCAAAGCAGCTCCTGGTAACAAAATCGTTGCTATGGATTTAACCACAGCAGAGGTATATGTTGCCGCAATTCTTGCGAATGATAAAGCTCTTATGGAAGTATTCCGAAGTGGCGGAAACTTTCACAGTACAATTGCTCACAAGGTTTTTCGCCTTCCCTGTGATGTAGCAGATGTAGCAGAGCTTTACCCTGATAAGCGTCAGGCAGCAAAAGCCGTTACATTTGGTATTATGTACGGAGCTGGTCCTGCAAAAATCAGCGATCAAGTAACAAAAGACAGTGGTAAGTTCTTCTCTAAACAGGAAGCCCAAGAGGTAATTAGTGATTACTTCAGAGCCTTCCATAAACTCAAGGCGTGGATTGATGACAATCAAAAATTTATTGAACAAAATGGGTTCATTTATTCTTACTTTGGTAGGAAGCGCAGGCTCCCCAACGTTGAATCCACCGACGCGGCTATCCGCTCACATAGCGTTAGGTCTGGTCTCAATTTTTTGGTTCAGTCTGCTGCTAGTGATATTAACCTTCTTGGTGCAATAGACATGGGAGCTTACATAAAAGCTACTGGTATGCAGGCACGCATCTTTGCACTTGTACACGATTCCATTCTAGCAGAGGTTCCAGAGGACGAAATTGAACACTACAGCGAAAAACTTTTACAGTATGTACAGATGGATAGGGGGCTTACTATTCCTGGGGCTCCCGTCGGATGTGACTTTGAGATCGACGAAGACTACTCAATGGGGAAGTTCACAAAGTTGTATGGTGATACAGTATAAAAATATAAACAAAGTAAGGTTTCCTGTCTATATCCTGCCTTCGGGTAATTGGAATAGGCAGGACGGCTTACTATTTCTTGACGGTACTATAGTAGATGACAAAAACATGCGCGGAGATACTCTTGGTATTCGGCGCATACAAACACCGCACAGCAATCTATACCCTCTACTTAAGCAAGTAGATGACTTCAGAGGGTTAGTAAAGTCAAATGAAAAGCATTTTGTAGATACTAATGGTACGCCATTTATCTACGAAAAGACTGAGTTTTGTAAGTTAAAGTATTACAGAATAAAGTCAGTAGTACAAAAGGACACTGTTTCACTTCTGAAACTTGACGGAGTAAAACAACCTTTTGTCATTCCTAGACCTCCAGCAAGTGAGATGCGGTATGCTGGAGTTCTTCATTACAGAGCCCGACCTTGGGTTTTATACGAGTATTCCGAAGACCGCTGTCTGGACACTCGAAGAAAAGTATAAATTTATGGGTAAACGATCTAAAACTTTACAGGGTGCAAACTTAGAGTTGCAAGAGATTGAACCACTCACCCAGAACCAGCTTAAAGCTTTTGAAAGTGATAAGCATATGGTTTTGCATGGAGTAGCAGGGACAGGTAAGACGTTTATTGGCTGTTATTTTGCCTTTGATGATATGATTAAAGGTGATTTTGACAAGCTGGTACTTATTCGTAGTGCCGTTCCTACTCGGGACATAGGATTCCTTCCAGGATCCGAGAAAGAGAAAGCGTCCGTCTACGAAGAGCCGTACAAAGACATTTGTATTGAGCTTTTTCAAAGAGGAGACGCCTATCAAATACTAAAAACAAAAGGGCTAGTACATTTCATGACTACTTCATTTATACGTGGTGTTACTCTAAGAAACGCTACAATTATTATAGATGAGTGTCAGAATATGTCATTTCACGAGCTAGATTCGATTATTACTCGTGTTGGGGAAGGTTGTAGAGTTATTTTCTGTGGAGACTTCCGTCAGGCGGACTTACACAAGAATGGCCTACGAGACTTCATTCGTGTTTTAAAGGCAACTGAGATGTTTGATGTCGTAGACTTTGCAGTTAATGACATTGTACGAAGTAAGTTCGTTAAGAACTATATCGTAGCCAAAGATCAATTGGGCCTATAAATGAAAGCAGTTCTTAGTAATCGTATCTTTATGGAGTGTACACCGGAGTACCGAAAGGTCTTATCCGATGAACTCACGTATAAGATTCCTTCTCAAAATCCTAATGACCCTCCACAGGTTATTAAGAATCTGCAGCGGGTGCGCGAAAATCTGGTATCTATACCAATCGGACGAACGGACCTGATACCAGACGACTACGAAATTGTCGAAAAGCGTTTAGACATCCCTGTTGACTTTCCCGAGTTTAAGTTTGAGCTACGGCAGAGTCAGCAGGATGTTTATGACAATTTGGATGATAACTGTATCATCAACGCTTGGGTAAGTTGGGGGAAGACTTTTACAGGTCTTGCAATTGCAGGGAAACTTGGCCAGAAGACACTCGTAGTTACACACACTGTGCCACTACGAAATCAGTGGGCCAAAGAAGTGGAGAAAGTATATGGAATACGTGCCGGGATTATTGGTAGCGGCAGCTTTGACACCGATAGCGCTATTGTTATTGGGAATACTCAGACTTTGTATAGGAATATCGAGAAAATCCGAAAAGAATTCGGAACTATAATACTTGACGAAATGCACCACGTGTCGTCTCCTACCTTTGCTAAAATTATTGACACAAGCCATGCTCGCTATAAAATAGGCTTGTCTGGTACAATTGAGCGCAAAGATGGAAAGCACGTGGTTTTTCGTGACTATTTCAGCCCTAATATATTTAAACCGCCAAAAGAAAACTTTATGATGCCGAGTGTGCATATATACCGTTCAGAAGTTCGCTTTCCGGACGGCGCAAGTATACCTTGGGCAAAACGAGTCAATACAATAGCAAATAATGATGAGTACAGACACTCCGTAGCAATGTTAGCGTCCGCATATGCAGCGAAAGGTCATAAAGTACTCGTCGTGTCCGATCGAGTTCACTTTTTAAAGAGCTGCGCCGAACTGACTGGTGAAAAAGCCATTTGTGTTACGGGTGAGGTAGCGCATGAGGATAGAGAGACGCTTATAAATGAAATTCTATACGGAGATAAAAATGTCTTATACGGAACTCAAGCTATATTTAGTGAGGGGATCTCAGTTAATACTCTTAGCTGCCTTATTCTCGCTACTCCTATCAATAATGAGCCCTTACTTACCCAGTTGGTCGGGCGGGTTGTTAGGAAACATGATAATAAACGCGATCCAGTCGTGATCGATATTCATCTAAAAGGAAAGACAGCCCAGAGACAGGCGTCAAACAGAATGGGCTACTACATGAAGCAAGGTTATTCAATTAAACAGCTTTGAGCATACAAAAATAGTTCTTGACTTTTGCATCAAACGAGAGTATAATATGTTGTTCTATGATTGGAAGAAGATCTTCGAGACATCGCAAGGAAGTCCGAGTGCGATGTTTATCATCTTTAAGATGATGCAAGAAGATGCAATACCAGCAAACAAATTTGACAGGATTTACAAATATGCTTCAAAGACTTTTACAGGCGAATCCTTCTTGGTACATCCAGATGTATTACTGTACAATTCTTATAAGCATAGTTATCGCGAGATAGCCCAGTATCTTGCTTTAGCTTCCATGCGTCCGTTCGCGGACTATGCAGCAACTGGGGAACTTACTCTAGACCTCGACACTATCGAGATACCTCTAGAGCTTTTTACAGACAACAGCCTACTTACTATGGAAGATGGTAGAATACATTTTCTATACGAAGAAGTCAAACAGGAGAATATACACTAATGGCACTATCATTTAACAAAGCCGCTGGCGGCGCTAAAAAATCATCACTCACTTCATACGCATACCGAGACGGAGACAACGAAGTTCGCTTAGTTGGAGACGTACTTGCACGCTATGTCTACTGGCTGGAAGGCAAGAACGGTAAGAACATTCCGTTTGAGTGTTTATCATTTGATCGCAACGAAGAGCGGTTTAACAACCTTGAGAAAGACTGGATTCGTGAGTACTATCCAGATCTAAAGTGTGGCTGGAGCTACGCTATGCAGTGCATCGACGGCGGTGAAGTAAAGATCATCAACCTGAAGAAGAAGCTCTTTGAAGCTATCCTTACTGCAGCAGAAGACCTGGGTGACCCTACAGACCCAGAAGCAGGCTGGGACGTTAAGTTCAAGCGTGTTAAGACTGGACCACTGCCCTACAATGTAGAGTACCAGTTACAAGTACTCAAGTGTAAGCACCGCCCTCTTGGAGAGAGCGAAATCTCAGCTATTGCTGATCTAAAGTCTATGGACGATGTTATGCCTCGCCCTACACCGGACGCCCAGAAAACTCTTCTCGATGAGATTCGTGAAGATGCAGCGGGTGATGTTGATGAGTCTATTGAAGATGAGTTCAACATCGGATGATTTTATTTACGGCAGACTGGCATATTAAGCTAGGACAAAAGAACGTACCTCGTGAATGGGCGATAAAGCGGTATCAATCGTTCTTCAAACAAATACACTCACTAGAGCAACAGTGTAATATGCACATTATTGGTGGTGATTTGTTTGACCGTCTGCCGAACATGGAAGAGTTGGAACTTTACTTTGACTTTATTTCAAACGTAAAGATTCCAACTCTGATCTATGACGGAAATCACGAAGCTACAAAGAAAAACAAAACATTCTTTACACAGTTAAAAAAGGTATCGCGCGATATTAATCCTCTAGTACAGATAGTAGATATATCGTATGTGGACAATGACTTTGGGTTTGGTGTATTACCGTATGCTGATCTTCATCGTAAAAACTCTATTGAGCTGTTTGACCAGACTAAACCTCTGTTCACTCATGTTCGAGGCGAGATTCCTCCCCATGTCAAGCCAGAGGTGGACTTAGACAGGTTCGAGGACTTCCCAGTAGTTTTTGCAGGAGACCTACACGCACACAGTAACACTCAGCTAAATATCATATACCCAGGTAGCCCTATGACAACTTCATTTCATAGAAATGAGGTACAGACTGGCTACCTTTTAATAAACCCAACAGACTGGTCGTGGATGTGGGATGCTTTCGAGCTACCACAACTTATTCGTAAGACAGTGACCAGTACTGATGAGATGGTTCCTACAGATTACCACCACACTATCTACGAGATAGAAGGTGATATACAGGAGCTTGCAAATGTAAAGAACAGCGATCTTCTTGATAAAAAAGTTGTAAAACGAAGTAGCGAAGCTACTCTAGTCATGGACAAAGAGATGACTATTCAAGAAGAATTAGTAGAGTATCTATCCTATATTCTGGAGATTCCAGAGTCCAGGGTTCCACAAATAGTAGGTATATTTAATGATTACGCTACAAAAGTTGAAATGGAGTAATTGTTTTAGTTACGGCGCTGATAACGAGCTGGACTTAAGTAGCGATACTGTAACTCAGCTGATTGGTACTAACGGTATGGGCAAGTCGTCTATACCGTTAATTATCGAAGAAGCGTTGTACAACAAGAACTCAAAAGGAATTAAAAAAGCGGATATACCTAACCGGTATGTAAACCAAGGCTACCATATACACCTTGAGTTTACAAAAGACGAGAAGAGCTATGCTGTCATTATTGATAGGAAGTCTAGTATTAAGTTGCGTCTTATGGAAGATGGAGAAGATATTAGTTCTCATACAGCAACCAATACATACAAGACACTCCAAGATATTATTGGCATCGACTTTAAAACCTTCTCTCAGTTGGTATACCAAAGTACAAATAGCAGTTTACAGTTTCTTACTGCAACAGATACGAACCGCAAGAAGTTTCTTATTGATCTTCTGCACCTAGAGCATTATGTACGACTTTTTGACTTGTTCAAAGAAGAAGCGCGTAAGAGTGCAACTACTCTTACTAGTATTGAATCGAAGATAGCGACAGTTGAAAAGTGGTTAACCGATAACAAATTGAGTGATACATCCATACTGCCTACATCTGAAATTTCAATTGAGACGGATGAAGACGAGACGGAACTCGCCAATCTTATGATTGAAATTAAAAATATCTCTGAGAAAAATAAAAACATTTCTCAGAATAATACTTACAAAGATTTATTGAGTAAGATAGATATTGAAAAAGCACAAAACTGTGCTGTAGGTAGTATTGAATCATACGATGATCTGCAAACAGAGGGTGGCAGTTTGTCACAAGCAGTAGCGGGGTCACAGCGACTCTTAGCAAAGCTGAGCAAACTTGGAGATCACTGCCCCACTTGTGAGCAATCTGTGGACAGTTCTTTTATACAAGGACTAATTAGTACGGAAGCTGCAAAGATTGAAGAGGCTGAAGAAAAGCAGAATGAAATTAACAGAAGAATATCAGAAATTAAACGCAACAATGCAGAGCTTTCAGCTGCAAAGAAAGTTCAGCGTGATTGGGAAGAGTTGTTTAGAAGCATTGATAGTACTCTTCCGACATCTCCGCTGGATCCTATTGAGCTTAAAGAAAGGGCTAACGGAATTTCGAAGAGAATATCGGACGCAAAAGAGGAGCTACAGCGCATCTCTAAGGAAAATGAGCGTATAACTCGTCGTAATACTCGCATACAAGTAATACTCGAGCAAACCGAAGACTTTGAGTCTGAGCTGTCTGAACTGCAAGAACTTCTCGATCTCGAGAGCGCAACTGCAGGACATTTGGAAGTACTCAAAAAAGCCTTTAGCACAAATGGTTTACTCGCGTATAAGATAGAGAATCTGGTAAAAGAGTTGGAAGCTCTCACAAACAACTATTTAGCAGAACTATCCGACGGTCGTTTTACTTTGGAGTTTGTAGTAACCAATGATAAACTTAATGTTCAAATCACTGATAATGGTAACATTGTGGATATTCTTGCTCTCTCTAGTGGAGAATTGGCAAGGGTGAACACCGCCACTCTGATAGCCATACGAAAATTAATGAGTAGTATATCGAAGTCTAAAATCAATATTTTATTCTTAGATGAAGTTATCGCAGTATTGGATGACGCCGGAAGAGAGAAGCTAGTAGAGGTACTTTTAGGGGAAGATTTAAATACGTACGTTGTAAGTCACGGGTGGACACACCCATTACTAGGCAAAGTAGAAGTAGTTAAGTCAGGTAATGTAAGTAAATTGGAGCACTAATGGGACACGTACGACGTATGCAACATAATCGTAGGCGACAAATCCACGAAATGATAAAGGAGAGAGAACTTGAAGAACATAATAGCAGACAGCATGATGAGCTATCTAGGGGGGAAGGTGAAGTATCACAAGGCGAATGTACTAGTGTACATAAAGAACCCCGTAGGAATTGGAGAGCATCCTGATATTCTTGGAGCAATCGAAGAAGAGTTATCAAAAGCTGCAGAGTATGCAGAAAAATACGAAATGCTTGGTGAAATTCTAATGGGTAGCGATGTAGATGGTTGATAGTAGAGCAAAAGGCGCTCGAGGTGAGTATCTTGTAAGAGATATGTTGCGCGAAGCTACTGGATTTCAGTTTGAGAGAGTGCCCGCTTCGGGCGCTCTTGAGTACTTAAAAGGTGACTTGTACGTACCACACGCAAAGAATCGTTTTTGTATAGAGGTGAAGAACTATGAAAAGTCTCCTCTATCAGATAAAATATTCACAGCACCTCGTACGAATAACTTAATTAAATGGTGGAAGAAGCTAATACAACAAGCAGAAGGCGGTAACCAGGAGCCTTTATTGTTTTTTAAATACAATCGGTCAGAGGTATTTGTTGTAACAGAGATTCTTCCGGAATTCACAGACCACTGGTTACGAATAGAGTGGTTGGACTGCTATGTACTTCTTGCGAAGACATGGCTGGAACAAGAGACAGTAGAGTTTTTACATGGCGTTTAACTTAACAGATAAAATGATAAACGATGCAAACTCTACTCTAGTTGTAGATGCTTTAAACCTTGCGTTTCGTTGGAAGCATCAAGGACGTACAGATTTTCGTTATGAATATCAAAGTACGGTACAAAGTTTGGCTAAATCATATGACTGTAAGAATATTATCATTACCGCAGATTGGGGTTCCTCTACTTATCGCAAAGGCATCTCGCCCGAGTATAAGCAGAATCGAAAAGATAAGTTCGCTGAACAATCAGAAGCAGAGAGACTCGCATTTCAAGAGTTTTTCGAAGAGTTCGAAGCAAGCCTCGAAGTGCTCGCAGAAGACTACCCCGTCCTTAGATATAAGGGTGTAGAGGCTGATGACATTGCAGCTCATTTAGTAAGACATAAAAGCAAGTATGACCTAGAGTATATTTGGCTAATATCAAGTGACCGAGACTGGGATCTCTTGATACAAGAAAAAGTAGGACGCTTCTCCTATGTAACAAGAAAAGAAGTAAGACTAGATAACTGGAAAGAACACTATGATGTTGCTCCAGAA
>ENA-UZWU01004302-UZWU01004302.1-metagenome-genome-assembly--contig:-Day-4--1m-contig-4302_pt1 | contig 17419 bp, 15 predicted proteins | sample MGYA00260345_ERZ794905 | MGnify/ENA metagenome assembly ERZ794905
GTCTTTGGCACCTTTGCTTGGAGTTCGTTTCAGGTGTGGAATAAGGTTCCTAAGTCGGATGTAATTGTTATTGTATTGGTCACGGCACTCACGGTTATTTTTGATTTGGCCATAGCCGTACTAGCAGGTGTTGTGGTATCTTCTTTGGTTTTTGCTTGGGAAAATGCCAAGCGCATACGGGCACGCAAACACATAGACGACCACGGCGTGAAGCATTACGAAATATACGGCCCACTGTTCTTTGGTTCCATAGAGCTGTTCAACAACAAGTTTGATGTGCAAAACGACCCAGATGAAGTGGTAATCGACTTTAAAGACTCGCGTATTGTGGATCAGTCTGCCATTGAGTGTGTGAACAAACTAACGGAGCGCTACTTGAAAAAGGGGAAGAACATTCACTTGCGCCATTTGTCTTCGGATTGTGTGAAGCTCATTGAAAAGGCCGAAAAGATTTGTGATGTAAACGTTTTGGAAGACCCGGACTATTTTGTGGCCATTGACAACTTTAGACGCGCGCAAACGGATTTAGCCAAAGCCTAAATAAAAAATCCCGCCTGTTTTTCGGGTGAATTTGAAACTTGTAACGAGAAAGGCGTGATCTTGGTTTTTAAAACTTAGCCGTTTATTTCATCAACTTCTTTGTTATTTCATTTTCTTCTACTTGTAGCGAAAGCATATACACGCCCTGTCGAAATCAACGGTATAAAAAAACCCCGCCAAATGGCGGGGTTTTGTTGTAAACGTGAAATTAAGTACGGTTGGTTACTTTACCAATTTCGTTGTTAGTTCTTGTTCACCTGCCTTAACAGTTACCAAGTACATCCCTTTGTTTAGGTTGTTTACGTCTAAGCTAAATGCTGCTGCATTTGGTGTAGCACGCATCACTTCACGACCTGTAAGGTCAAAGATAGTTACGCTGTCAACAACAACACCTGCACTTACGTTAAGTGTGTTTTTTACAGGGTTGGGATAGGCAACAAAATTAAACTCGTCTATATCTCCAATACTTAGTGGTGTTCCCTTATAAACATAAAGGTTATCGTACCAAACCTTATTGTTAAGATTTGAGGTAACAGCGAACTCCTTAAACCCAGTGAATGTAGTTAAATCCACTGTTCCGGTTAGCGAAACCCAACTACCAGCACTTAAACCAGGATTAGTAGCAATTGTATGATTTACTTCAAGGGCAGCTGCTCCAGGTATTTGAACAAACTTTAGGTGAAATGTAGAAGAAGTTAAATCTGTACCGGCTTCAATAAATACGTCTACATGATAGTTTGTAAATGCACTTGCATCTATACCCGCATCTAATACAATTCCTTGACAAGTATTTCCTGCGTAAGCCATTGTTTTATTTCCTGCAAAATAAATTTCTGAGACGGAGTTGGCGCCACACCAACCAGCATCAAAATTACTAGAAACATCCGTATACGCATCACTGTATAATGAAATCACGTCAGCAGCATTCCGTGCAGGGGGGGTTGGTGCTGCAGTGGATGGAAGGACGGCTTTAAATGAAACGGTGTAGGTATCTGTGGTTGAACCGTCTGTAGCTGTTACTGCTACTGTAGCATCGCCCGGAATGGCAGTAGCCTGGGTTATCACAGTTGTTGCACCTGAAATGAAAGTTGTAGCTGTAATTTGTGGAACAGTTGTGGTTCCTTCAACAAGCCTGTATGTATAACTTTTTACAGCTGTATCAAATCCATCAATTGTTGCGCCATCAACTTGTAAGTCTGAAAGCGAAGCATTTGTTGTTGGGTCACCAGCTGTAGCCGTAATTACAACATCAGAGATTTTAACAGTAACATCTCTATCACTAAGATATAGCAGTTGAGAGTTAAAGGTGTTTGTTCCCTGAGGTGCTAATGTTATTTCATAGGTGCCCTCTGCTGCTGTTATTGCTTGTGTAGACGTGTTGTATGCGGGATCTACATTTGGATGCGCGTTTGCTTCAAACCTAAACCTTAAACTCGTGTCAGCAGTTGCACTAGCCTTGAAAGTAATTTTACCACCATTTTCAAGAGAAACTGGGGACACATCTAAGTTAGTATTTGAATACCCAGCCCAACTTTCAGCCCCAGTTGGAAAAGTAAATGCATGACTGTACGTCGCATTTCCAAATGGGTCGTCGTAAATAGGGTATGAAGTTGTCACCACAGTTGATCCGTCGGTGTCAAACTTTTCAATTTTTATATCAGTAATGTTAACAGTAACATCTCTATCCAAAAGATATAACAAAGCGGAGTTAAACGTTTTGGCTTCCTGAGAGGTTAGTGGTATGGTGTAGACAGTTGATTCTGTTGTTATCGCTTGTGCAGGCGCCTGATATGAAGGCTCTACATTTGGATGCGGATTTGCTTCAAATTTAAAGTATATACTTGTAGCAGCAGTCGCTTTAGCCGTAAAAGTAATCTGTCCTCCATTTGGAAAATCTAAAGGATAAAAATTGGCATTACTATTTCCAAATCCAGCCCAACCTTCGGCCCCAGTTGGAAATAAGAATGTTTGTTCACGAATAGCACCACCAAAGGTGTTTTCATACAGTGGGTAATACAAAATATCTTTTGGAACATCTTTTTTTACTAGCGAAACATTGTCAATTACTACAATTCCTGTATCAGCACCCATGTCAAATAATACACGTGAGGTAGTGGCCGAGCCTTGAAAGTTTGCCACAAAATCAAATGTATAGGTCTCATTTGTGGATGTTAGTGTAATTGTCTCTGTTACGTTAGTATAAGGATTTACTGATAAACCAATACCAGCTACTATTGTCCTAGAACTTCCCATTGCAGTTGAAGCTTCAAATGAAAGGGTGTATGTGTCTCCTTCATCCATTGCAACAGCCTGAGAGAGATTTACAGAAAAGGAATCCCCAGCTGTACTAACATCTGCAAAGAAAAATTTGTTGTTATTTTCGTCGCGTATTTCAACATTACCAGTCCAAACACTTGCAGCATTGTTTGCTTCAAAGTCTCCATCTGTTAACATATTCATCTGTGAAGTCACACAAAACGAAACCAACATTAATATTAAAGTATATAATTGTTTCATAATTTTTGATTTGTTCAAATATATACTTGCATATCATTAAAACGAAAAATAAAATCTATACAATATGTATACATCATAAAATATACCCACTGAAAATGCGAATATGTAAAAAAAGGTGGTTTATATGGGAAGAATGAACCCTTTTAGCCTTGCTTTTTTGGGCTATATATAATTCCTATACAATATACTTATGTGTTTCGCTAACGCTACATCAAGCGTAGTAACGGCGTTTTGGTCGTGGGTACGTAACGAAATCATAATTTTATTATAGCTGTTTTGCCAGTCGGGATGGTGGTTCATTTTTTCAGCCGCTTCCGCCACAACTTTCATAAAGTCAAAAGCTGTTTTAAAGTCCACAAACGTAAACTCCGCCTTTATACTATTTGCTTCCCAACGCCACATGGTGGCGTGTTCGCCAAGAGTAGAAGCAATTGTTTCTTTGCTGTAGTGGGTCATTGCATTTCGCAACTCATGTCTGCTCCGCAACATTGCGGTGATTTGATTTTACCCTCACATGAAGGGCATTGGGAAACTTGTACCTCACTGCCATCATCAAGGGATAAATGACCGTTCTCTAAAGGCATGTCGCATTTTGCACAAGAAGCGTTAACCGACATGCCACATTGATTGCATGCATAAGTAGCCATAAGCGTTGTTTTTTTAAAGATACAATTTTCAGACAACACCATCTAAGCAAAATATGTGGTAAATTTGTTCACCTATGAAAAAGATTGTTATTATCGGATCCGGATTCTCTTCCTTATCTGCTGCCTGCTATTTGGCAAAAAAAGGACATCAAGTTCAAGTATTAGAAAAAAACGACTCCCTAGGGGGACGCGCCCGACAGTTTAAAAAAGACGGTTTTACTTTTGACATGGGCCCATCGTGGTATTGGATGCCCGATGTATTTGAATCTTTTTTTGGTGACTTCGGCAAACATGTATCCGATTACTACACACTCGATCGTTTATCGCCAGGCTACCAAGTTGTCTTTGGCAAAGACGATGTCTTTCCAGTAGAGGATAGCATTGCCAAAATTGCAGCCCGCTTTGAGGAAATTGAAGCCGGAAGTGGTGTGAAACTTACACGATTTTTAGAAAAAGCACGAAACAACTACGACATAGCCGTCAAGGATTTGGTATATCGCCCAGGTAAATCGCCCCTTGAACTGGTTACGCCACAAACCGTTAAAAAAGTGGACTTGTTTTTTACTAATATTAGAAGTCAAGTTGAAAAGCAATTCAAAAACCAGAAACTACGTTCTTTGTTGCAATTCCCCGTTTTGTTTTTAGGCGCAAAACCCGAAAGCACACCAGCGTTCTATAATTTTATGAACTATGCTGATTTTGGCCTAGGTACTTGGCACCCCAAAGGCGGCATGTACCAAATTGTTGACGCCATGGTAAGCTTGGGGAAATCGCTTGGCGTAAGCTATCACACCGACCATGGTGTAGATGAAATTTTACTCCAAAATGGCACAGCCAGTGGTGTTCGCACTAGCAATAAAACCATTGAAGCGGATATTGTTATTTCGGGAGCAGACTACCACCATACCGAAACCTTGTTACCCAAAGAAAAGCGTGCCTATAGCGAAGCCTATTGGGACAAAAAAACCTTTGCGCCCTCTTCTTTGCTGTTCTATATTGGATTAGACAAAAAGCTCGATACGCTGGCGCATCATAACCTCTTTTTTGATGTGGATTTTGACGCACATGCAAACAGTATTTACGATACGCCCGAATGGCCAGATGACCCTTTGTTTTATGTCAACTTGCCATCACAAAGCGACCCATTAATGGCGCCCAAAGGAAAAGAAGCTTGCTTTATTTTAATTCCTATAGCGCCCAACTTAGAGGACACGCCTGCGTTGCGCGAAAAGTACTTTGACATGGTACTCAACCGCATGGAAGCGTTGACCGATACTGAAATAAAATCACATATTTTATTTAATGAATCGTTTTGTGTCAAAGAGTTTAAAGAGGTATATAACTCTTATAAAGGCAATGCCTATGGGATGGCCAACACCTTGTTGCAAACCGCATTTTTACGACCTAAAATGAAGAGTAAAACCGTTGATGGACTATATTTTACGGGACAACTTACCGTTCCCGGACCGGGCGTTCCCCCCGCCTTGATATCAGGAAAAATTGTAGCTGATTTTATTGAATGAAAATCCTATACGCAGTTCAGGCCACGGGAAACGGACATATTTGTCGTGCACAAAAATTAGTCCCTGCCCTAAGGCAATTTGCCGATGTGGATGTACTCACCAGTGGCACAGCAGCTGATATTAGCCTTGGTTTTCCAGTTAAATACCATTACAGAGGCTTTGGTTTTGTTTTTGGCAAGCAAGGAGGGATTCAGTGGTCACAAACCATTTTTAGAAACAACCCCATTCGCTTATGCCTCGATATAGCAAAAGTTCCCGTGACCCAATATGACCTCGTTATAAACGACTTTGAACCGGTTACCGCCTGGGCATCAAAGCGAAAAAAGTTGCCTTGCATTGCCATGAGCCATCAGTATGCATTGCTTGCCGATGTGCCAAAACCGTCACGAGCCTCTGTCATTATTCGCTGGGTTCTAAACCATTATGCACCTGCCCAAACGGGTGTGGGGTTTCACTTTAAGCGATACGCCCCGCATATCTTTTTCCCCATCATACGCGATGCAATACGAAACCAGCAAACGAGTCAACAAAACAAGTTTACCGTTTACTTGCCCGCTTATGCGGACAGCTTTATTTGTTCAATCCTCACCCAAATTCCTCAAACCCAATGGGAAGTGTTTTCAAAGCATTGTACCAAAGCCTATTCGGTTGAAAATGTAACCGTCTAACCGCCTAGCGGAACAGCCTTTCAAGCAAGCATGGCAAAGGCAACTGGCGTATTGTGTGGCGCTGGTTTTGAAACTCCTGCCGAGGCCTTGTTCTTAAAAAAAAAACTATTGGTTATTCCAATGCGCGATCAGCATGAGCAGCACTATAACGCTGCTGCATTGGCAGACCTCGACATTCCTGTATTGTCCAAACTTTCCAAGCAATCTGTTCCAAAACTATCCGCTTGGGTTGACGATACTGCTGTTCCAAATATTGATTTTCCAGATGATACCAATGCGGCCATTGACTATCTTTTGAAACTCGCAGCAGCAAAATAATATTATCCTATTTTTGAAAAAAAGCAATGGAAACAATCTTTCACCCAGCCGATTCTCGAGGCAGTGCCGATCACGGTTGGCTACAAGCCAAACACAGCTTTAGCTTTGCCAGCTGGTTCAATCCCGAGCGCATACAGTTTGGTGCACTCCGTGTACTCAACGATGACACCATTCAAGGGGGTATGGGGTTTGGCACCCACCCCCACGACAATATGGAAATTATCACCATCCCATTGCTTGGCGATTTGGAACACAAAGACAGCATGGGCAATAGTGAAGTGATTCGCGAAGGGGAGATACAAGTAATGAGTGCAGGTACTGGCGTATACCATTCGGAGTATAACAAAAATACAGACAGGGAAATCAGCCTGCTTCAACTTTGGATTTTTCCAAACCAACGTGACGTAGCACCACGCTATGATCAAATCCCCATCGACAGCCTTCATAAAAAAAATGAGCCGTTTCAAATTCTATCCCCTAATCCCGACGACCAGGGCGTTTGGATTCATCAAAATGCCTGGTTTCACATGCTTGATTTGGAAGCAGAACACGCCACCTACTACGACCTAAAATCGGAAGGCAACGGCGTATATGCTTTTGTCATTGAAGGTGAAGTAGAAATAGGAGAGCAAGTGCTTGGAAAACGCGACGCTTTGGGTATTACAGAAATTGCTACATTTGAAATTACCGCACACCAAGACACCCAAGTCTTATTGATCGAAGTGCCCCTGGTGGTGGATTAAAACGCTCCACATGAAAAAACAACACGTTAAGGTTTTTGGTATGACCTGCACAAGCTGTGAAGCAGCTGTTGTTGCCGCTGCACTTGAAATTGAAGGCGTATCTAAGGCAGTAGCCAATCACAAAAAAGACCTATTAACAATGTGGGGCCAAACACCCGTCTCAACTGCAGCTCTTAAAGCTGCCCTACCTAACAAATATGCGCTTATGGATGATGGAGCAGCGCAAGAACCCTCAAAGCTCAAGCAGCTCTTTCCGCTATTTTTGATTTTTGGATTTATCATTGACACGACCGTTTTGATTCATTGGTCTACGTGGAACATGACAGCCATGATACATGATTTTATGGGCATGTTTTTTATGGTATTTTCATTTTTCAAACTGCTGGACATAAAGGGATTCCAAGCCAGTTTTAAGATGTATGACCCACTGGCTGCTGCATGGCCAGCTTATGGATTCATTTATCCTTTTATAGAATTTGCTTTAGGCGTATGTTATATCCGTGATTTTATACCTGATTGGGTGTTGTGGGTTACCATTGTTATTTTGGGCATCACCACAGTAGGCGTAGTTAAAACCTTGCTAAAAAAGCGCGCCATTCAATGTGCCTGCTTGGGGAGTGTGCTTGAGCTTCCCATGACCGAAGCCACCTTTATCGAAAATGCCATTATGATTGTTATGGCTGCTAGCTTGCTACTATAATTGCTTAAGGAATATTTCCAAGGTTTCATCAAAACCCGTACGAAGTTCTGTGTTCGTAATGCCTTCGTTATCATCAAAATTTTCATTAAATGAAGGCAACGAAAAGATGGGAATGTGGGGATTGTCACGAGACAGTCGTAAATGCGCAAGTTCTAAAACGGTTATAGCTCCTCGCGCCCCTGTTGAGGTAGACAGCAAAAACATGGGTTTACCACACCAAATGGGTTTGTCGAGTCTTGAAATCCAATCGAAGATGTTTTTGAAAGCGGTTGTATAAGCGCCGTTGTGCTCAGCAAAAGAAATGATGATACCGTCACTAGCTTGCAGTGCAGCCTTAAAGGCATGTGCCTTCTCTGGAATGCCTTCTTTTTCACGATCGGTGCTGTAGAGTGGCATTTCATAATCGTTTAAATCCAACAAATTAATATGGGCATCGGGCACTTGCTGGGCAGCAAAGTGCGCCAGTTTTCGATTGATGGAGTTTTGGCTCGAACTCGCACCAAAGGCGACTATATTAGGCATAGCTTATTTTTTGGCTAAGATAGGCAACTGTAAAAGGGAACCGAAATAGTTTACTTTATTGAACTCTAATTTTAGCCAAGAAAGCATCAAAATTTCGTGTTTTTTCAGATGTAATCCAAAATGTTTTGGCATCTATAATGCTTATTGCTTCAATTTGCGCCCCATTAAAATCAAGGTCATATTGAGAGATATTTGCATCCGCTACTTCAGACAGCGAGAAGTTATTGATCACATATAAATACTGGTTGTCGTCTCTTCTATAGCCTGTCAGTGCCAAGGTTTTACTCTCTTGGTGGTAATCAGCTCCTGTTATCAGCGATCCAACAGCCAAAGACCCCATTTTTGTTGCAGGCCCTCCTGAAGGCGAAATCACATAAACCTCGGAAGTAAGCGTACTCCGATTTTTGGTAAAAACCACTATTTTATTTTCAACAACGACAATGCCTTCCGCATCAAAGTGAGTGTCCTGTTGAAAGTCAAAATTATCTTGTTCTGGATAATGAAAGGGAATGGAATCTAAAGTGGTAGCACCTCCATTACTTAAGTCTATTTCTAGCAGGTGTAGGTTTTTTCGGGTTCCGAAATTATTTCCCATATCAGCAACAAGCATATTGCCGTTGACAATTGTCATGTCTTCCCAGTCAATGTTGGTTTTGGTGGTGTCTCTTTTGTCTAGGAGTGCTCCTTTAGTGCTTATGGCGTATAGCGCAGCTTCGTTCCCAGAATCGTTGAGGGTCCAAAGGGTGTCATTAAGTATGGCAAGCCCTGAAGTTTCTTCGAGGATATCAGGCAGATTGTATTTTTCAACCACTGTTTGTGCTAAGGCGCAGGAGCAGACCAACAATAAAAACAAACCTTGTTTGAGTTGAGATATCATAAAATTATTTTTAACAAATATAAAACACTAAACATGCCATTCTTACATTTTTGCAACCTTATTGTTATTAGTGCTTTTACCCTATCTTTAACACATGGGGCAACAGGTGGTTTTAAGTTTTTTTTCTTACGATAAAAACAAGTTTTGGGCATTCACCCAAATGCAACGCGCCATCTCACAATTACAACAACAACCAGGTATACAGTTTTTCAGAACCCTTGGTACAGGTGCAGGCTTGGGTTTTAGTCTCTGGCCTGACTTTTCGACCTATGCACTGCTTAGCATTTGGGAGTCTGAAGCAGCTGCCACGGCTTTTTTAGATTCAAGCGCGCTAATGGAAACCTATGTAGCCAAATCAACCTCCCAAAAACATTTTTCATTGCACACCCTTCAAAGTCACGGTCTTTGGGGAAAATCAAACCCATTTGTAGCTGAAAAAAGGGACTTGCATGATGACGAAAAAATAGGCATCATCACCAGAGCCACGCTTAGGCCTAGCCGCTTACTGGAATTTTGGCGGGAAGTACCTGCGGCTTCAAAAGCCATACAGCAAGCCAAAGGGGTGTTGTGGTACAAAGGCATTGGCGAGTGGCCCTTGGTACAACAGGCTACGTTTAGTTTGTGGAACAGTTTAGCAGAAGTAAAAGACTTTGCCTACAAAAGCACCCACCATGCTGCGATTGTCAAAAAAACACGCAAACGAAATTGGTATAAAGAAGATTTATTTGCACGCTTTGCCGTGCGTCCACTACATTTGAAAGATGACTAAAGCAATTGTTATTGGTGCTGGCGTTGGCGGATTGGCAACAGCCATCCGTTTGGCAAAAAAAGGCTACGCCGTTGAGGTTTTTGAAGCCAATGACTATGTGGGCGGAAAGCTATCCACCTTTAATCTTGGGGATTACCGCTTTGATGCAGGCCCGTCCTTATTTACCATGCCACAGTTTGTAGATGCCTTGTTTGAACTTTGCGATGAAAACCCGACTGATTTTTTCCAGTATTCGCGAAAAGAAGTGGCCTGTCGCTATTTTTGGGAAGATGGCAAACGTCTCACAGCCTATGGCGATACAGATCGCTTTGTAGAGGAGGTGGAAGACAAACTAGCGGTGCCTGCTAAAACGCTTAAGCGTTATTTGTCGAAAGCAAAAAAGAAATTTGACCGTACCCGCAGTTTGTTTTTGGAACACTCCCTACACAAATGGCAAACTTATTTGTGCAAGGAAACGCTCATAGGAATTGCCAATTATTTCTCATTTGAAATAGATACTTCCTTAAACCGTGTGAATACGGCTCAGCTCAAAGAACCCCATTTGGTGCAGTTTTATAACCGCTTTGCTACCTATAATGGTTCAAATCCGTACAAAACACCTGGAATGATGACCTTGGTGCAGCATTTGGAACAGCATTATGGCACCTATATTCCTAAAAAGGGAATGGGCGATATCAGTGCTTCGTTATATGCACTTGCCAAACGCATGGGAGTTAGCTTTCATTTAAGCAGCCCTGTGACTGAAATCCTGGTTGAAAACAAAAAGGCAGTTGGCGTTCGTGTAAAAGAGGAAAAGCATGCTGCTGATTTGGTGGTATCTAATATGGACATAGTACCTACGTACAGGAAGCTACTTCCAAACCAAAAACAACCCGAAAAAATCCTTTCACAAGAGCGCTCAAGCACTGCGGTTATTTTTTATTGGGGTATCTCGAAATCCTTTCCACAACTCGACTTACACAACATCTTTTTTTCTAATGATTATCAGGAAGAGTTTGCTGCCATATTCAATACCAAAACGCTTTATCAAGACCCTACGGTTTATGTCAATATCACCAGCAAAGACGTGCCTGCTGATGCCCCAGCGGGCAAAGAAAACTGGTTTGTGATGATCAATGCACCTCATAACACAGGGCAAGACTGGACGGCTATGGCGCAACAGTTACGTGAATGGGTAATTGCCAAACTAAACCGTAACCTCAATACCGACATTGCACCACTTGTTGAAGAAGAGTGGGTGATGACACCCGATATTATTGAGCAACGCACTCAATCCTATTTGGGTGCGTTGTATGGTGCCTCATCAAATGATAAAATGGCTGCTTTTTTGCGACACCCAAATTTTTCTCGTGAAATTTCAAACATGTATTTTTGTGGGGGGAGTGTACATCCAGGAGGAGGGATTCCCTTATGTTTATTGTCGGCAAAAATTGTAAGCGATTTAATTCCAACGCCATGAAAGATTACCTAATTCCAGTGACAAGCACCGCCAAAATATCTGTCGGGCTTATTTGGTTGTTCCATATTTCTGGGCTTTGTGGCATCTTGTTTATAGATCGGGAGTTATTTTTAGAAACGACGCCGATAAACTTATTTGCAACCTTTATCATGCTATTTGTCAACCAACCACAAATGGATAAGGGCGTAGCTTTGGCTGCGGGTTTTGCTTTTATTGTGGGCTTCGCTGTGGAGTTTTTGGGTGTTAATTACGGACTTATTTTTGGAGAGTATGCCTATGGCAATAACTTGGGCTTAAAAGTAGGTGGCGTACCATTACTGATAGGTGCCAATTGGGTCATGCTTACCTTTATAACAGGTGCCGTGGCTGCGATATTTTTTAATACATCTGCCATTAAAGCGGCTGTGTTTGGGGCATTTTTAATGGTGCTCATCGATTTGGTGATAGAGCCTGTAGCCCCAAAGTTTGATTTTTGGGAGTTTACGAATGTTACGGCTCCATTGTCTAATTATATTGGATGGTTTTTGGTTGCCTTTCCCATACAATGGATTTATCAAACACAAGTACAACTTAAAGACCGTGTTTTTTCATTTCACTTGGTCTTGGTGCAGTTTTTCTTTTTTGGCGCATTTAGCCTTATTCAATTAGCCTCGTAGTTCAACGGATAGAATAGAAGTTTCCTAAACTTTAGATCCAGGTTCGATTCCTGGCGAGGCTACTTGTTGCCTTGACAGCGGTGCCTTGGCAGCAGATGCGCAGCATTGCATCGAAGTTTATGCCCTGCGGGTAATTCCTGGCGAGGTTTCACAGCATTGGAATTTTAGCTTTGATATGTGTTATTTTAATTTAAAAATCTTGGTATAGTTTCAGCAATTTTGCTTCTTTTTATTGAGTAAGCCACTTAATTTAATTAAATTAACAAAATGAAAAAATTTATTTCTATCATTTTAATGCTAATTATAGCCTTGGTGGTTATAAAGCAACAAGCGTTACAATCCGAGAAGACACCAATTATATTTCCAGATAAAATTGAAGGAAAAGAAAAGAAAACAGCAGCTGAAAGGCAATTATTTACCGAAGAGCGGCTTAAACATGAGTATGACATCCAAAAAAATCCAGTGACAGGATTAATACCGCCAGAAGAAAAGCGTTTGGAGCTCAACAATTCTATATCAGCTAGACAGAAACAATACAGCATCCAACCAAATAGAACCAACAAATTTTCTATTCTAACTTCAAGCGCATATACTTCAAGAGGTCCATCAAATTTTGGCGGGAGAACAAGGGCTTTGGTTGTTGACAGAAGCGACCCCACTAGTAATACAATTATTGCAGGAGGAGTTAGTAGCGGGGTGTTTAGAACTACGAATGGGGGTAACAGTTGGGTAAAAGTATCTGCAAATGATGAAATCCACAACGTTACTGCAATTGCTCAAGATCCAAGACCTGGATTTCAAAATATTTGGTACTACGGAACAGGAGAAAGGCTAGGAAACAGCGCTACGCTAGGCGGGTTTAATTATTTTGGAAATGGAATATGGAAATCCACAGATAGTGGCTTAACATGGAATCAAATTCCAGAAACGAACTCTAATTTCACTTCATTTGATTCGTATTTAGACTTTATATCTGCAATTGAAGTAAGTCCTATTACTGGAGATTTATTTATTGCCGCAGCTGCTAGAATATACAGATATGACGGGACTACGCTGACTGCTGAACTTGGACAAAACAATAATTCTTATATCACAGATGTTTTAGTTAATAGCGATGGCAGAGTCTATGCTGCCTTTGATGGGCGTGATAGTCAGAACGGAGTTTGGACCTCCCCTACAGGAACTGGTTCATGGACTAGAATTTCGGAAAATACCACAACCGTTGGTTGGGAATCTGCGGGCAGAATTGTGCTTGGTGCAGCACCATCAAATGAAAACATCATTTACGCCCTTTTCAATAACGGTGACGGTGATAATGCCGATGAAAATGCCGGTGAATTTATTGAGGCGGATCTGTGGAAGTATAATGCTGAAACTGAAATATGGACGGATTATTCGACCAAGTTACCAGACGAACCAGGTGGAGATTTAGGAGGGAATGACCCATTTGCGATACAAGGAGGATATGATTTGGTTGTTAGTGTAAAACCAGATGACGAAAACTTTGTTACGATTGGCGGAACAAATGTTTATAAAATAGAAAACCTTGTCAATGATGCAACATTTACTAGGATAGGAGGTTACACGAGTAACACAAGTTATGGGCCGTATGCTGTGGGCGGAGTTGAACATCACCCTGACATCCATGCACTAGCTTATGATCCTAATAATTCGAATATTCTCTTTTCTGGCACAGATGGAGGTGTTCATAAGACCACGAACATCGATGCAGACCAAGTGGCTTGGCAAAGTCTAAATAACAATTACATAACCTATCAATTTTATCACATTGCAATGGATCCAGTGCAAGGAAGTAATTTTGTTATGGGTGGGACACAAGATAATGGGACAAAATATGGCGGAACAGATGTGGGCTTAGCAGACAACACTTCAATGAATCACTATTATGGAGGAGATGGTGTCGCAGTTGGTATAGCCAGAAGAGGTCAAGATAACAACACTTTTCAATTTTACTACGGAAGTCAAAAGGGAAATTTTAGGACTAATGAACCGAATTTTAGAGAGTTAACACCCGACGGGTCTGACAGTCAATTTGTGACTTACTTCTACCTAGATCCGGATAATACAGAACAATTATATTATGCTGGAAAATCCACATTATATAAAACGAATGACGCAGAAAATGTAACTACTACTACTTGGGATAATTTAGGCGCTTTGGCAAGTGGTGAAGATCTTAAAACTTTTGCAACCACGAGGGGAGCTTACGATACGGCGTCAAGTTATTTATTAATAGGAGGTGATAAAGGCGGAGTATATAGACTTGATGACCCTAAAAATGCCACAGCAATTAGCGATGCAGTTAACATAACACCTCCCCAGGCATCAACAACAGATGGGACAATTGTTAGCGGGCTGGCGATTCATCCGACAAATCCTGATATTGTTATGGCTGTTTATGGGAACTATGGGATCAACAACATTTTTATTACCGAAAATGCTACTTCCAACACCCCTACATGGTCTTTAGTAGAAAACATTTTAAACGCACATTCAATACGATCAGCTGCAATAGCAGCATTACAAAATGAAGATATCTATTATGTGGGTACAGGAAGAGGGCTATACGCATCGAGCAACCCCATAAATAATGACTGGGAAATTGAAGGCGCAAATGAAATTGGGTTTGCCGTAGTGAGTGGTTTAGTACTTAGACCATCTGACAATAAGCTCTTAATTGGAACGCATGGCAATGGGATGTTTGAAACAACTGTTTCAGGAGCGTTGTCTATGATTGACAATAATTCAAGTGCAGCAGGATTGACCCTGTTTCCTAACCCCACAGTATCAGAACTAAATATAAAATTTAGCAACAGTCGTGTCAATGAAAAAATGGCGTATGAAATTTTAGACATTACAGGGAAGAGGGCGCTGACAGGATTTACAGAAAACAACAAAGTAGATGTAGCGTCTTTAAATCCTGGAATATATATTTTTAGCATACGCATAAATGATGAAAATAAATTTTCGAAATTTATCAAGGAATAATAATGAAAACGATTATTGCGGCTTTGATTTTATTTGGTGGGATATCCTGTTCAAATAAATATGTGCTTGATAAAAACCCTGAAGTTAAAATTTCCAAAGCCTATTATAAAAAATGGGCCTCAGGAGTGAGAGGAGGCGGTTCTGGTGTTATCATCTTTATTAATCTCAAAAAAGATTATAATCTTGAAAAAGAGAATATTAAATTACTGCATGTGTATTTTAAAGGGGGTAATAGTAAATTGAAAAAACAATCTAAAAGCTTGTACCAAGGGTATATAGCATCAACAAATAACACCATTGATATAGAACTAGACCGCTTGCCAAAAAAAGTTGAGAAACGAAATCTAAAACAAGAAAAAATACCATTTAATCTATCTAAAGATGAGGCAGTGTTGTGTTTTATTAAAAACGGGAAGAAGCGATATCAAAAAATCAACTTGGAAGAACAACAATTAAAAAACATTCCAATGTAATGCAGTTTACCATTGACAATATTTAAAGTTGTGAATAGGCAAAAATGCAGATTCATAAGTCAATAGGGACTACTTGTTGCCTTGGCAGCAGTTAGGCAGCATTGAGCCGAAGCTAATGTCCTGTGGGTAATTTTTCCTGGCAGGAAATTACGATATGGTCAACGTAAGGGTGTCGCCACTAAGTACCGGGTTGTAGCAAGCTAAGGAACTAGAATTGTCGCAGTCTGTTGAAAAAGAAGTGTTGGCGTGTTTGCAATTAAAGGTATTGCCATTATTTGTCAATTCCCATTGATCGTTTTTGCCGTGTGTCGTACATACATTGGAATAAGCCTGAATCTCAGTTGATGAGATGCGCAAAAACAGCGCAGGAATCCCAATGTTTTTACCATTCATCCAACCCCCTGAATTGTTGATTTGATTAAAATTACTATTTGTTAAATCAATAGTATACGTATTCCCACTTTTGGTGTATCCTGAATTCGTGCCCGTGCCATTGTTGGGATTTGTGGTAGCTACGTCATCGTCGCCACTACTACAAGCTTCAAGAAAACTCAAACCAAAAAAGGCAAAGGCTACAGTGGGGCATACTTCTTTTAAAAAATGTCTTCTGCTTTTCATGTTTTTTATTTTCAATATAGTCAATTTAATTCTAAACAGTATTCTCTAAGTGTTATCAAAAAACCCATTTTATGCGAGGGGGTATCTCTGTAAGAACAAATGGGGGTTACTTATAGTCGTTCTAATTGTATACATTTGTGTCTACATAAAATAGTCACATGTGAACCAATTATTTTTTAAAGTATTGACAATTAGTGTTTTGTGTATTATTTTTTCTAATGCACAGTATCATCCACCTATACAAAACTTCCCCCCAGATGTGTATAAGGCTGGAAATCAGAATTGGAATATTAGTAAGGATGATAACAACAAAACTTATGTAGCAAACAACTTTGGACTGCTTGAATTTGATGGTATACGCTGGACATTGTACCCTACCCAAGACGGCTCTATAATGCGCTCTACATTTGTTAAAAACAACATTGTTTATACAGGCGCCTACATGGATTTTGGTTATTGGCTCCGAAACGAAGAAGGTACACTAACATATACCTCACTTGCAGAAACAGTAGGTTTTCAATCCATAGAAGACGAACAATTTTGGAACATTTTTAGTCACAAACAGTATATACTTTTTCAATCCTTAAGTCGATTGATAATCTATAACCAACAATCCAACACACTCGACACGTATAATTCTGAACATGGAATTTTGTTTGCTTTTGCCAATGACGATGAAATCTATTTTCAAGACAATGATCGTACACTATTTAAAATAGAAAACGAGAAAAGTTCACTGCACCTCTCCGCTAAAGAGCTTAATCAAAATCAAGTTGTAGGTATTGTGAACAGTTCTATAGGCCAACTAATCGTCACAAGAGAGAATGGCTTGTTTATAAATGATAGAGAGCTCAAACCCATTCAACGTAAATTAAGTAAAAATCTAGTCAAAGACGTAGTGTATAGTTTTGCCCAAGCTGCCAATGGTCAGCTTATATTAGGAACGGTTAAAAATGGAGTATATATACTTTCGGAAAGCGGCGCATTGGTGCATCATATCAATGTTGATAACGGATTGAATAATGATACAGTTTTGTCTGTATTATCAGACGATAGGGGCGTTTGGTTGGGTTTAGATGACGGTCTAGCATTTGTAAAACTTGACTCGGCAATCCAGCAGTATAATTTTAGACAAGAAGCCATAGGTACAGTTTACACGACCATAGTTTTCAATCAATATTTGTATGTCGGCACCAACCAAGGGTTGTTTTACAGAAGATACGATGTTGACGAACCACTTAAACCCATAGCTGGACTTGAGGGTCAGGTGTGGACTTTAAAACCCATCAAAAACAAACTTTTTTGTGGGCACGACCGAGGCGCTTTTCTAGTGAATGAAAATAAGGCAAAGCAGCTTTATGCTAAGTCAGGTATGTGGAC